>Ga0194052_1000262_pt1 | contig 36638 bp, 33 predicted proteins | sample SepL226m_MetaG_FD_160117 | JGI IMG/M metagenome (GOLD analysis project Ga0194052, IMG submission 160117) | Anoxic zone freshwater microbial communities from boreal shield lake in IISD Experimental Lakes Area, Ontario, Canada - Sep2016-L227-6m | ecosystem: Environmental > Aquatic > Freshwater >...
AAAATAAGGTTTTGGCTGGAAACCGAGCAGTGCCGCAAAGAAGACGGTCGGCAGGGTCTTAATTTTGGTATTGTAGGCTTGGACGACTTCGGTGAAGCGGCCTCGTTCGACCGTAATTCGGTTCTCGGTTCCCTCGAGTTGGGCCTGGAGATCGCGGAAGTTGGCACTCGCTTTGAGATCCGGATAGTTTTCCGAGACCATAAGCAGGCGGGAAAGGGCGTTGCTGAGTTGTCCCTGAGCCTTCTGAAACTGCTCAAGCTGGGCGGCATCACTTGGTGCCTGATTCTGATTGATATTGACCTTGCCGACAGAAGCACGGGCCTCGGTGACCTGGACAATGGTTGATTTCTCGAAATTTGCAGCACCCTGTACGGTCTGCACGAGATTGGGAATCAGATCGGCACGACGCTGATAGACATTCTGAACTTGGGCCCACGCCGAATCGACGGCCTGAGAACTGCCAACAAGACCATTGTAACTGCTGACGGCGGCAAGAATTAGGACGATGATGATACCAACGACGATGAGGAGTGTTTTATTCATGAGATGACGGAAAAGTTTCAGGTAAAAGTTGAAAGTTTGTTAGAAGATGCGGGTTTTTGGAAAAAATGCAAACTGGCGGACTAAACTTTTGGCATTTCTATTCCAGATGCCGTCGGTTGCATGACCAGGGCGCGGTTGATGGCATTGACATAAGCGCGGGCGCTTGCCTCGATGACATCGGTGGAGGCCCCCTTGCCCGTGATCAGTCGTCCATCGCCGAAATCGACCTTGAGCGTCACTTCGCCCAGCGCATCCTGCCCCTCGGTGACGGCCTCGACAAGATAGACGGCAAGATGGCCTGTGCGTTTCACGATCCGGTCGATAGCCTTCATAGCAGCATCGACAGCCCCATTGCCGGGACTGGAATCCTGCTCGCTCTCCCCACCATGGCGAATGCGGACAGTGGCCGTGGGCACGGTGCTGCTGCCACTGGCAACATGAATATATTCCAAAGAATAGGCTCCCGTCTCGCCAGCCACGGCATCGCCGGCCAACGCCACCAGATCGTCGTCATAAACAAATTTCTTTTTATCCCCCAGCTCTTTGAAACGGGTGAAGATCGGGACAATCTCCGCCTCGCTCAGGGTCAGTCCCAGTTGCTCCAGACGGGCCACCATGGCATGACGACCACTATGCTTGGTCAGCGGTAGATCAGTGCCTCCCCACCCGACATCCTGAGGATCCATGATCTCGTAGGTTTCGCGCATTTTTAGAATTCCATCCTGATGAATGCCCGAACCGTGAGCAAAGGCATTCTCGCCGACGATGGCCTTGCTCCGCGCCACATGCAGTCCACTCAGGCGACTGATCAGACGGGATGTTTTTAAGATCTCGCGTGTCTCAACGCCCGTGGAGAGTCCGGCAAAGACATCCGGGCGGGTCTTGATTGCCATAACGACTTCTTCCAAGGCCGCGTTGCCAGCCCTCTCCCCGATGCCGTTGAATGTCCCTTCGACCTGACGGGCACCGGACTGCACGGCTGCAAGAGAATTGGCCACAGCCAATCCAAGGTCATCATGACAATGCACGCTGATCACAGCTTTTGAGATGTCGCGCACATGTCTGCGAAGATAGGAAATCAGATCGGCGTATTGTCCCGGCATGGCATAGCCAACCGTATCGGGGATGTTGACCGTTGTGGCTCCTGCTTCGATCGCCGCCTGCACCACCTCAGCCAGAAATTCAGGCTCGGTACGCGATGCATCCTCTGGAGAAAACTCCACATCGGAAACAAAGGATTTTGCGTGACGCACCCCCTCTGCTGTCAGACGGAGGATCTCCTCGCTCGCTTTGCGCAGCTTATGCTCGCGGTGTATCTTGGAAGTCGCCAGAAAAACATGGATGCGCCCCCGTTCACGTGCAGGCAGCAGGGCTTTTCCGGCGGCCTCGATGTCCTTTGAGACGCAACGCGCCAAACCTGCAATGACCGGCCCCTGAACTTCTGTCGCTATCGTCTGCACAGCCTCAAAATCCCCATCACTGATGATGGGAAATCCTGCCTCGATGATGTCAACTTTCAGCCTGGCAAGCTGGCGGGCGATTTCCAGTTTCTCGCGCAGATTCATGGAGGCACCCGGACACTGCTCGCCATCGCGGAGTGTCGTATCAAAAATCAAGACCCGGTCGGAGTTCATAGGAAATGAATGGTTGGCCCCGGCACGCTCCGGGCAATTGAGACCAGACCGCACCAAGCGAGGAATTAGATAGCAAGCAGAAGAATGCCGCCAGCGCGGAAAACAACGCTCCAAGAAACGCTCTTGGAAGCTGAAACTGGTAATGCGACAGCTTGCATGGCTTCATTATCGCACACGGGCTCCTTCTTTGCAATCCTTACCGCCAATGACCACGCCACTCCCCACAACGAGGCGATCTTTACGAAAAATCGCACTTCTACTGCTTCCCCCATTCCTCCTGCTGCTTTTTCTCTCCATCCTGGCCACCCAGTTTGCTGAACTGGGAACGGCCAAGGAACTCCTTTCCCTGACATCCTTCGTCATCCTGCTTTCCTTCAGTGCGCTCGCATTCAACTGGTGCCGTGTTCCGACATCCTTCACTCCCGAAACTCTCCTGATCGTGATCTATCAAGCTGGGGTAGATTTTTTTATCGCAAGTCTGCTTGCCCTTGTCTCGACATTCTTTGCTTGGTTGCAAATGAGTCCTCTCCCTCAAACGAAACTCCTGCAAATACTCGGATTCTGGCTGCACTGGATCTTTCTCTTTCTTTCACTTGGACTTTTTGTCTTTGCAGCATTGGATCTTGTCAGAATCTCCAAAGTAATCGGCAACGGACGCAAGTAGCATCATTTCCCCGCTTGTCTAAAATGCAACTCGTTGCAAGCGCCCTCGTGCGTATCAGTTTCTTCTTCACAGGATGAAATTTTGGGGGTTTACCCCATCTACCTAAAAATTGCCTTCTGGCCGAAAATTCATTCCCAAACACTATGCAGATTCGATGTCCAGCAACTTCCTGACAACAGTCAGATCCTTGTCCTTATCTTCCTGACTGAGGTCATCATACGGCAGGAGAAGGTTGTGCAAGAGTCTTTCATTATTACGACTTTCAGCATTTGTACTACCCGTCCAACGCCATCCCTCGAGCACTTTCTCTGCCATCCATCGCATGTGCTCGCATCGAGAAAGATGATCCAGCATCTGCGCATCAGAGCCCGCCTCACGACTACTCCATGCTGATTTTTTGACCGTATGGTGAGCTACTGCAAGGCGGTTGCTATCCTTGACCATTTCTGAAAGATCCGCCCAGTCGGGTAGCTGACCCGGATACTGTGACTGATAGGCGGCATGAATCTCCTTGGCCTGCATATCCATTGCATCGTCAAGGTCGTCATCTCTGCCGATCGATGAAGCATATAAATTTTCGATGATGATACCGTTCGCACACTGTTCCTTGGCGACTTTGAAAAGCTCACCTCCACTTCTCAGACAGGCAACGATTTTAGTCGATGGGAGGGCATGCCTGGTGCGAAACCGATCAGCCGCTTCGAGGCTCGATGTATCATTGTTTAAGGCAAAAAATGCAATGTCTGGCAGCCAATCCTGAATTCTCAAACAGATTTGCTCGACAGAATCTTCATGCCACTTGATGTCGATAACCCGCCATGCTTCAGGATAACGGATCTCAAATTCAGATCGCTCCCGGGCAGTCGTACGGGCAAGATGAATGACAGGCCGTCGCTCTCCAGAAATCTGGAAAAATATCGCTGCTGCCCTGATGACTTCGTCCCTTACGGACTCGGTGGACTCGACCAGAAGATTCACTCCTCGTTCCCTGATTGCTGAGTCCTTTGCAAGAGAACAGGCTATATTTCGCAACATTTCCCGAACAGCCCGACTCTGAAACCCGATGAGACGAACATTGGGAATTTTCCTGAAGAATGACCTCAGTTCGAAAGACTCCACCCCGGCAACCGCTTCGAGCGACTCGTTGCCCATCTTTAGCGCAGAGACGGCTATGGAAAGGTTCGCTTCATCCTTGGTGGTCACGGAAAAAATACGGCGTGCATACTGAGTGCGTGCCTGTCGAAGGTTGACGACATCAATCGCATTCCCCGTGATGACATAGACTCCCTTCTCACGCAGGTTGCCCACTTCGGCATTTTCTTGATCAATCTCAATCAATGCAACCTTCCCTCCCCTGCTCAAGGCTCCATAGACCAAAGCCCTCCCTCTTTCACCTCCGCCACAGATCACCGTATGATTGCGAACCCTAAGGAACATCCACCCATCCCAGTAATACGAAAAAATCATCATTCCCCCCTTGAAAAGTGCCAGGGCGAAGAGGACTTTTGCTCCCAGAGCAGCCACTTTGATTGCCCAATGTGTATCCCGTGGCTTCTCTGACAGGAGAATGTAACCGCTACCAAAAATCGAGCCTGAGACATCGGTGATTAAATCCAGAGTGGATAACTCCATCCTGTTTGCCTTGGCCGTTTGGAGCCACCCATAGGCATTGAGCAGCACCACCGCAATCAAACCCACGATAAAGAGTAGCAACTGGCGCTGATCTTTTAAATTGAGTCCATCAACAAGAGAGGGGGACTTATTTTCGTCAGCCATTGGGATGAATAGGAACCTGGATCAGGAACATGTCTTTGATCCTTTGCTTTTCTGCTGAAACACAAAAGAAGGTTCTAATTTTGAAATGAATTTATCGCCTTCCTCAACTTCTCAATATCACTGTTAACCTGACGAAGATCTTCCTGCGACTCTGGGGTCGCCGGCTGACTGACAAGCAGATCCTGACGGGATTTTAATCGGGCAAGCTGATTTTGGAGACTTCTTCGATGAGCAAGCAATTCTCCAGATTTCTCTTGTTCACCCGACAGGATGGCTCTGTTTTGATCAGTTTGAATACCTAGCTGTTGTGTCGTGGCATCGGCGGATGCACAACCTGACAAACCAAGAAAAAATGGCACTGTCATAGCCAAGCCACACGCAACTTGGAATGCCTTCTTCTCTAACGGATGCTTCATCATCCAAGGATTTTTCATGTCACATGGTTGAAGCCGCACTCGTGCTTTCAACGATTTGCTGGTAAGTGCTCTGCAGTTTTTTACGCTCAATCTTTAGGGAATTCAGTTCCGCCGCATACTGGCCCTTATCAGCACTGTCCCAATCCAGCTGACTGAGAGCCTTCTGTCTCTCGTTGATACGGTTATCGACAGTTTTCATCTCGCCCTCTGTCACAACTTTGAGCTTGTAGTACTGAGGCTTCCTTGATTTGACATCCGAATTTTGGGCAATCTGATTTATCTGGCTCTTAAGACTCTCGTTATCCTGGGCAATCCTCTGATTGTAAGCCTTCGCACCCTGTATATAATTCTGTATTTGATCTCTGCTAAGAGCTTGGGCAACGATCTTTTCCCCTTTTTTCCTGCCTTCCTGGGCACCAACGACTCCTCCAACAAGAGCACCGCTACCTCCAGCGATCGCGGCAGCAATGCCTGCATTTTCGGCTGAAGAACCCGTGGCAACAGCCGTGACAAAAGCAAGCCCACCTGCACCTGCCCCCCCAGCGAGTCCTCCCACCACAGCACCACTGATGCCTGTTTCCCTCATGACACGCCCCTCAAGATCGGAATTCATCGGCTCAGAAAGGACAAGCTTCTGCGTTTGCACTGTGGTGCACCCTGCAATCAAGAAAAGCACCATCATTGTGAAGCCGCTTCCGATCCGCTTCATGGAGAATTCTTGTTGTGAGTCATTAATCATGGTTTTTTTAGGTTAGTCATTTTGATTTTTCAGCACCCTTCCCGTGCCGTTTCTAACTTCTCACGGTAGAACTTATCAACTTTAAAACCGAGTGGCTTAAGGAATTCCGGCACGAGCCCTGAAAGCATGCAGTGCTGCTGCCGCTTTGACCGCCGCTTTGGGATCTGTTGCCGCCTGCTGAATTTCTTTCTCTCTTTCCTGAAATGCCAGAATCACTGCATTCTTCTCATTCTGAGCAAATTCCTGCAGTGAGTTGGCACTGCTCTCAGCGATTTTGTCCTGCTGGGCAGCCTCTCCTTTGAGTTGCTCTATCTTGGAGGAAAAGGCACCCGTCCCATTAACTGCTGAGAGACTTTCGATCTGACTTTCGCGAATCATCTTTGATAACTCAGCTGCATATCCGGAACGGACGTCAAACATGATCTTTTCATTTCCCTGAGCGGCGAGCTTTCCCGGAAGGGGGGAAACATCCTGCACAGGTACCTTGCCGGGCTGCGGAAGGGATGCCTGATGCTCCTCATGAGCTACCGATGGGGTCATCGTGGTTGACCTGGCTACTTCTCTCGGAAGCATGAAAAACAAACAGCACCCCACAACAACTGCAAGTGCTATAGCAACTAGGATCCATCGCTGTGCTGAAAAATCTGCTTTGTTCTCTATGCCGGCCTGAGATGTCGATGCGCTGGCTTTCTTTACTCCCTCATCGGGTGCCTTTTTGAGATAATTTTCATCAGGAGCGATCCTGTCCGGTAATATCCCCAACAGATATCCTACCAAAGCATCGAGATGTTCCTCCATCACTCCATCATGAGCATCCATCCAATGAGTATTGACAAGGTGGTAGTCCCATTCGCCCACAGGGGCGATGTTTTCGATCCGAAATGGGATCACTGTAAGGTTGTTGCGCATCGCAAGAGTCAGTTCCTTCGAGACCTCATGCGAAGACATTGAATTTCCTGACCATATGAGCACCATCACACGACAGTTCGCAAGCGCTCTGGTAATGGCCATCGGCCAACTTTCACCTGGAAGGATATCATCGGGAGCCTTCCAGCAACGGATTCCTCTACCCTGCAAGCGCTGCTTCATGGCACTTGCCATCACCACATCCTTGGTGGAATGACTGATGAAAACATCAAAGGGACGGGCCTCGTTACTCATGAATCTTGATGCACTACATACACAGGTTGGTTTTTACAAAATAAAACACTTCAATTGTCGCAGCCCGATCTTTCACCTACCCACTCAAACTCCACGGAGGTATCAATCTCCGGTGAGAGACTTTGCTTCACGGGACAGGCTTTGGCAGCAGCTTCCAGCAGAGCGCGCTGAGGATGATCAGCAGGGAGAGGAATGGTCATCACAGAACGAAGTGATATAATCCTGCGCGGCGCATCAGCACTCATTACCTTGCCAATGACAACCGTTGTCCCCCTGAGATCAATCCCATGTCGTTCGGCTGTGATCCCCATAACAGTCAACATACAGTTGGCAACAGCTGTTGCTACCAGATCAGTAGGGGAGAAGCTTTCTCCCTTGCCATGATTATCAACAGGAGCATCAGTGATCAATGTTTGGCTGGACGGGGCATGAACGGAGGTGCAGCGAAGCGCTCCATCATAAGTTGAATTAATAGTAACCATGCGACCATAGTAACATACGGGACTATGAATGAGTCATGTAAATTACAGATTTATTCTTAAAAGCATGTTTTTCATCTAGATTTGAATTGCATTGCGCTCACTTTCTGATTGATTAACCACAATGAATGAATTGCTTGTATCAGAAGATTTAGAACTTAAAACCTTGAAGCATATTCAGTTGGAAATGGCTGAAGTTTTTGCCGATCTAGCAGAACTTTTTGGAAATCCCCCCTCTATCGGGTCAATCTACGGGTTGCTTTTTGCCTCGACGGAACCAATGTCGATGGAAGAAATCGTCAACATCCTTGATATCAGTGTCGGGTCCGCGAGCCAAGGACTTCGGCGGTTGGCTGAACTAGAGGCCATCACCTCGGTTAAAGCCGAGGGGCAACGAGTCACCCGATATACCGCCAAACTAGAAATGAGACATTATGTCTCCATCTTCCTTTATCAGCAACTCCTCCCAAAATTAGAGCGCTCCTCTGTACGAATTGCGGCACTACAGAATACCATTCCCAAGCTTTCTCCCGAATCGGGGGGAACCCTTAAAGGGCGACTCGAACAGGCTGCCAAATGGCACCGACTTGCCAAAACCTTGCTTCCTATGGTTCGCGGATTCATCAGAGGATAGTCCCTCTCTTTAGTCGTTGCAGAGGGATTCAATCGACGGCATCCTGAGGAAGAATGCCACTGTTACCCAGTGGTACCCTTCGATAAAAAAACGCCATGATTAATTTACCGATGGAGGAACTGCTCTCGCTCTACCCTGGAGCGCGGCGCACTCTCTTTCAACTTTATCATATCGGCGGCTGCAGCAGTTGTGGATTTGGTCTTTCAGAGACACTGGAACAGATTTGCCAACGGAATGGCGCTCTTGATCCTGAAACCGTCCTCAAGGAGATCCAGGACGGCCATGAGCAGGATGGAAAACTCTTGATTGCAGCAAATAACTTGCATGCCCGCCTTGGCGATCCCTCACTCAAACTTCTCGACATACGCACACGGGAAGAATTTGAGGCCGTCTCTATTCCTGGCAGTTCTCTGATGACGCAGGAAGTGATGCAAAGCGTGATGGGCTGGCCCAAGGAAACTGAAATCATTCTGATCGATCATACCGGCGCTCGCGTTCTTGACGCTGCCGCCTATTTTGCAGGGCATGGGTTTAGCGCAGTAAAAGGGGTGCTTGGCGGGATTGATGCCTTTGCCGCGACGGTCGATACCACTCTTCCGCGCTACACCGTGGAGGCGGAGTAATTTATGAGCGATACGACATCTCCACTCACACAGACCATCGAGGAGGCAGCGCGCCACCCAAAAAACCTCGGCGAGATGGAATCCGCCGATGCAGTTGGAACTGTCGGCAGGAGTGATTGCGGTGACATGCTCCGTATGTGGGTGAAGTTCAAGGAGGAAGATGGCCGTAAAGTCATCGATAGGGCTTCTTTCCAGACCTTTGGATGTCAGACTGCCATTGCCGTGGCTAGCGTGGCCACCGAAATGATCCGGGGCAAGACCGCCGCCGAGGCACTCTCCCTCTCCGGCGAGCAGCTTTCTGCTCCACTCGGCCCCCTTCCTCCGATGAAAATCCATTGCGCCCAGCTTGTCGAAGATGCACTCCGTTCGGCGCTTGATCCGACCTCATCAAAGCAATCAGGGCAGCCTGCTCCCTCCGGTCCTACCTTGGCAGAGCAAGTAACCGCTTCGAACAAAGTCAAAATCACGCTCTTGACGACTCCCTCATCCTGATTGACCACACAAATCTTCCGCCAGCTCCAGGAACAAGCCGCGCCAGTTCCAAGGAATCCAGCAATCCCTTTTACATTTCACCATTAACCTTTTAACTTTCACTCCTGTTTTATGAGCTCCCATCAAGAAATCATCCTCAAGCGCGACACTGAAGCCATTCAGATTCCAAGTGGCAATCCACTCATTCTTCCAGCTGGCACCAAAGTCATGATCACCCAGTCGCTGGGAGGCACTTATACCGTGGCAACTCCTGGCGGTCTGGCACGCATTGATGAGAAAGACATGGACGCCTTGGGGCTTGAAGCCTCCGCAGTACCGACCTCGGCGAAAACAGTTGTGGAGGGATCGATGGAAGAGGCCGTCTGGAACCAGCTCAAGACTGTCTTTGACCCTGAGATACCGGTGAACGTCGTTGATCTCGGCCTCATCTATGAATGCCAGCTTCTTCATCCCGAGGAAGGCATGACCAAAGCGCTCGTAAAAATGACCCTCACAGCCCCTGGTTGCGGCATGGGTCCCACCATCGCCGCGGATGCACGCGCCAAGATTCTGACACTTGAAGGCATCGACGAAGCCGAAGTGGAGCTTGTCTGGGATCCTGCATGGAATCAGAACATGATCAGTGAGGCTGGTCGTATGAAGCTTGGCATGGTGTAAAAATCATTAAAATCAGTTGCCATCGCACTCTTCTTTTATTAGATTCCACGACCCATGAGCCAACATCCCAGCCTTAAAGGAAGCAGCACCATCGCTGCCAAACGCAGCGTGCTGAAGCGTTATGAACGCGTTGAAGTGCTCAAGAAACGCGGTCAGTTCAAGCCTGGACAGCGTGTCATCGGCCTTCCCAAAACAAAGCCTGACGCCTAAAATTCGTCACCGCTCTTTCCAGAGTGGTCCTCGGGTAGAACTGATATGATCCCTACCTCGGATCATTCCGATGCAAATCCCGCTCCGTCGCTACGGAATGCCACCAAGCGTGGATCGAAGCTTGAAAAACAGACTTCCAAAGCAGCATCGCAGCCTGCATCCGAATCAGGGATGCGATTGAACCGCTTTCTGGCGGCAGCCGGACTTGGATCCCGTCGATCCTGCGAAGAGCATATCCTTAAAGGCCGCGTCTCGGTCAACGGCTCCGTGGCCCGCGATCTAGCCACGCGCGTCACGGAAGATGATGATGTCCGCATCAGCGGTCGTGTCATTCATGCCATTGCCCCTCGGACGATCCTTCTCAACAAGCCCTCTGGCTATACGACGACTCGCAGTGACAGGTTTGCTGAGAGGACGATCTTTGAACTTATCCCGTCGGATGCTGGACACCTCTTTCATGTCGGTCGTCTTGACAAGGAGAGCGAGGGACTTCTGCTGCTCACCAATGATGGTGCCCTGGCACAGGAACTGATGCATCCCTCCAAAGGAGTCGACAAGGAGTATGAAGTCGTCTTGGACAAGTCGTTTCATGATTACGATGCCACCGCTCTTAGAAAGGGAGTCTGGATCGAAGGCTCCATGGCCCGCATAGAATCCGTGCGCAACCTTGCCCCCAATAAAATCCAGATCATCCTGCATCAGGGGCTCAAGCGACAGATTCGCATCATGCTTGCACACTTGGGTTTCAAAGTGCAGCGACTCACGCGCACCCGCCTTGGCCCCCTCACTCTCAGGGGAATCAAGCCGGGAAGCTACCGGGATCTCAGGGAGGAAGATCTGGCTTCCCTCCGCAAAGCAATTGCTGCGCCTGAGCGAAAAAAATTCAAACCGAAGGAAAAATTATCTTCCCAGCAAACGAAGTCACACAGGAAGGGGACGACTGGCTTCACCCCCTCTGCCGTAGCAGATGCAGAGGGCTGGGCCAAACCCTCTGGTAAACCACGCAAAGTCTCACCGACCCGTGCGAGGATTCGTAAAAATTCCCGCTCGATCTAATTGGGAAAACGCCCATTCAGGGCATTTTTATTAAATTATTTGGCCGCAAACAATGACTATAGAATTGTATAACCTAATCTAATTCCATGAAGAAAACTCACCGCTCCATTCCTGACTGCCCGCCGGCACTTGGTCCTTATTCATTAGCTGTTTCGAGTGCAGGGTCTCTCCTCTTTGTCTCGGGGATGACCCCATGGAACCCTACTACAGGAACAATCGAACGCGGCACCATCGCCGAACAGACTCGACTCGTTCTCGAGAATATCCGTCGGATTGTCGACGGCGCGGGAGGAAAACTTGAAAACACGGTCTCTTGTCGTGTTTATCTGAGCGATCTGAGTCAGGAGAACTTTCAGGCCATGAATACTGTCTATGCAGAATATTTTGGATGTGATCATCCACCGGCACGCGCCACTGTTGGAGCTCAGCTTCCGGGGCCATTTGATGTGGAGATCGAGTGTGTCATCGCTTTGGAATAGAATCTTGGAATAGTTTTTTGAAAATCACATAGTTCCACCATGAACCGAGTTCTATTTTCGTTGTTACTGCTTCTTCTTGCTATTGGTAGCAGCGCACTCCGCGCCCAGCAGTCTTACAAACCAGAATACATTGTCATCACGGGCGGACCTTCCCTCATCGAATGGGAAAAATTCAAAAAAGTTCCCCATGACCATTGGTGGGCGAATTTTGTCCGTGCTTCCCGCATCCGTCTCCAAGAGTTGCGCGAGCGAAATGGGGATGATGCCTTTGTTACCTGGCTGGTCTATAAGCCTGGCTATATCCGTCGCGGATCTCATCAGGAAAAAAGGGATCTCATTCCAGAAATTCAGAGCGTCCAACAGAAGTTCAAGACACATCTCGTATTTTTCAATTCCAAACAGGAACTTATCAACTATCTCAATGCGGGACAGCCACGCGACGCTGTCAAGATTGCCAATCTGGAATATTTTGGCCACTCCAACCGTGCCTGCTTCATGTTTGATTATAGCAATGAAATTGACAGTGGTTCTAAGACATGGCTCCACGAAACCGAACTATCCAAGATCGGCCGGGATATTTTCTCGCCCAATTCCTTCATCAAGAGTTGGGGGTGCCACACAGGAGAGAGCATGAGTAAGCTGTGGCGAAAAGCAACGGGCCAGCGCATGATCGGAGCCGTGGGCACAACAGACTATTCGGGAAGCGATGATCCGGGCTGGCATCCAAAACTTGGAAGCAGCAATGGTCGTTGGACAAATTAATAGATTTTCAGATGGAGACGATGGGAAGCGGAAAAACGATCCTGAGCTACTTGGGTCGGGCATTGATGCTACGCTGCCCCGTTTGTGGCATTACTCATATCTTCCTTCCATTTTTTCGCACCCGATCACTGAGTGACTGGTTCACTCCGCTAGATGGCTGCCCGCGATGCGGCTACCCCTACGAAAGGGAACCCGGATACTTCCTCGCCTCCACATGGGTGATCAATTACGGGACAGGAAGTATTCTTGGTATTATCATCTATGTCGTTCTGGAATCGTTTTATCATCTCGACATCGTTTCCCTGCTGCTGGCCGTTCTGTCGCCGATCGTCATCTTCAACATCCTGTTCGCCCGACATTCAAAATCTCTCTTCATTGCCCTGGACCACTTCTTCGATCCCCACGAGAAGGATCCTGGTGACGAAGGAGGAAATCTCCCCAACCCTCTCCCTCCAACGCGCGACTCGGATGGCCCGGCAAAGCCGCTTGGTATTCCGAAAAATGATCCTAAGAAACCTGCCGACAAAACTACGAAGCCAACGGTGACTTATTAAGACAGCGTTGTTTTTACCATTTTCTCCAGGGCATCGAGCCAGCGGGGGTGTTCGTTCATACAGGGAATGAGTGTAAGGTCCTCCCCACCGGATTCCTGAAAAATCTCTTTTCCTCGCATGGCAATTTCCTCCAGCGTCTCCAGACAGTCACTGACAAAGGCGGGACAGAGCACGAGCACCTTCCTAACTCCTTTCTCAGCAAGGCGGGTAAGTTCAAAATCAGTATAGGGTTTCAGCCAGGGATCGCGTCCTAGACGGGATTGAAAAGCCACGGAGTATTTATCGGCAGGGAGACCAGTCTTAGCGATAAACTCCCGTACAGTTGCGTAGCACTGGGCTCGGTAGCATGTTGCATGGGCGGGACAGGGCACATTACAGCAGTCGGAGGTTGTGAGACAATGACTTCCCGTTGGGTCTGATTTGCGCAGATGTCGCTCAGGAAGCCCATGGAAGCTGAAGAGGAGATGATCATAGTCCCGTTGAAGATACGGCGCAGCACTCTCTACGAGAGCCTCGATATAGTCGGGATCGCTGTAGTACGGCTTGATGATCGAGAGCTTCATTTCCGGTGCGATCCGGGCCGCGATTTCCTGGGCGTGAACTACAGCTGTCTCGAAACTCGACATCGCGTAATGAGGGAATAGTGGAAAAATCAGCAGCTCCTTGACATCCCGTTCCTTCAGATTTGCGATCGCCGATGCGACACCTGGGCTCTGGTAGCGCATCGCCAACTCCACCACAAGATTATCACCAAATCGTCGCTGTAACTCCTGCTGCACATGGCGGCTGGTGACAACCAAGGGGGAGCCCTCCGGAAGCCAGACTTTTTCATAAGCCTCGGCAGACTGCTTGGGACGGAAGGGGAGGATGGCCAGATTCACCACACACCAGCGGATCGGCCATGGGGCATCGAGGACGCGCCCATCCATCAGAAATTCGCCAAGATATTTCCGCACATCGGCCACTTCCGGGGAATCGGGTGAACCAAGATTGATCAACAAAAGTCCTTGTTTACTCATGAAAAGGAAAGGTGGCTGGATCGCAGCGATTTTTCAACTCGTTCAGCCATCTTGCAGCCAGAAATAATCGAATCACTCAGGGAAATTCCTTCGCGATAGTTTCCAGTGAAGTAAAACTGCGGTACAGTCGCCTCGATCTCATCCATCATTCTGCGATAACGACCGTAGCCGAGATTATACTGCGGAATCGCCTTCGGATAGACGGCGCAGTGCCGGAAGGTTGGGGCTCCTTTCACTCCGAGCAGACGTTTCAAATCATGTTCCACCAACTTGTATATCTCCTCTGGAGGCAGAAGGGCCAATTCCGGATATCGTTCTCCACCGAGATAACTCGTCAGCGTGAGATGTCCCTCGGGGGCGCGATGGACAAAGAGGGATGATGAAAAAATTGTCCCGAGAATTTTGAAATCCTCGACCTTGGGAATCAATGCGCCAAATCCCTGACAAAGGTGATCGACATCTTCACGGCGAAAGCCCAACACCACGGAGACAACCGGAGGATAGCGGATTTCAGAGAAGAGGGAAAAATCGAGTTTTACTGCGGCGGATTCGACCTTGAGATCAGTAAGATTGTAAGCCGTTCCGGCATAAACCACCGCACTGTGTTCCGCTGAAAATACGTCCCCGTTCATGCGGACGGAAAGTTTCCATGAGTCATCCAGTTTGAGGATTCCTGTCACGGCGGATTTGAGACAGACATCGTCTCCGAGATATTGTGCCAAGGCATCGGGAAGAACCTGCAACCCCTCGTCAAAGGAAAATTTGGGGGCCCGATCCTTCGCAACATCACCCCTCTTCCTCCGCTCGCGCCCCCCCAGAAGACTCCCCTTGATCAGTGAACCGTAGCGATCCTCCAAAGCTGCAAGTTTAGGAAATGCCTGACTGACAGAGAGTCGGGCGGGGTCTCCCGCATAGACTCCTCCCACCATGGCATCGATGGCATGATCAAGAAACTCCCTGCCAAGCCGTCTCGCAACGAAATCACCCACGCTCTCCTCAACTCCATCCCTTCGAGCGGGAACAAAGGGTTCACGCAATACGGCAAGTTTTGCCTTCCATGAAAAGAGTCTCGTCCCAAGAAACCCAATCGGTGATTCCGGCATCTTCATAGGGCGCCCGTAACGAACCAGATAACGGGCTCCCGCCCTAGGATCAGATTCGACCCGCCGCGATTGCAACCCGGCATCCCTGATGAGATTGGTGATCCGTGGACTGGTTTCCAGAATCGTATTGGGGCCGCACTCTGCCAGATAGCCATCTTTTCGAATCGATTGGATCGCTCCCCCAACCCGCCCGCTCGCCTCATAGAGCGTCACAGGAATTCCTGCTCTTTTCAGATAGAAAGCCGTCGTCAGTCCTGCAATTCCAGCTCCGAGGATGGCGACGGGTTTCATCATGAAATTAGATTCCTAGATCGTCTTGGAATGCCGCCTCTGATCGCTTAACTCCAGGGTGCCATCAAAACACATCGCGATATTTCGTATGAATAGCCTTCCGGCATCAGTCACAAGAAATCCTCCCGGCGTTTGCTGCAGAAGACCATCCTCATGAAACGGCTTGAGGCGCGCTAGCTCATCCGCAAAATATTCTTCAAATCGGATACCCAGCTGTTTCGAGATTGCTGAAAAATCAAGAGACAGATCGCACATTACTCTCATGATTGTTTCCCGGCGGATCATATCCTCACCGCTCATCAGGTAGGCACGATTCCTTGGTACCCTCCCCTCTTTGACGGCTTCCCGATACTTCGGAAGTTCTTTTTCATTTTGCCAGTAGGCATCGGTGATCTGAGAGATGCTCGACATGCCGAAAGCATAAATATCCGATCCCGCATGAGTGCTGTATCCTTGAAAGTTTCGTTGGAGGCGTTTGTTTTTTTGGGCGACGGCTAGCTCGTCATCAGGTCGGGCAAAGTGATCCATGCCGATATAAACATAGCGGTCTTGATCGGTTAGTTTTTCAATGACCAGCTTGAGAAGCTGCAACTTCGTCTCGGGAGTGGGGAGATTTTTTTGCTCCAGTATTTTCTGCGCAGGTTTGATCCAGGGAACATGGGCGTAGCTGAAAACCGAAAGCCTATCAGGTTGCATCCCCAGAACGGCATCCAATGTTTTCTCATATGATTCCAGTGACTGGTGTGGAAGCCCATAGATGAGATCAAAATTGACCGATCCAAATCCAAGCTCCCTCATCCACTCCATCGCCTGCCGGGTCATTCCCTGCGGCTGAATTCGATGAATCGCCTGCTGCACCGTCGCATCAAAGTCCTGAACTCCCATCGAAGCACGGTTACACCCAAGTTCCCGAAGGGCCACGAGGTGATCGCGAGTAAGTCGGCGCGGATCCACCTCGACACTCGCCTCAATGTCTGGAGAAAAGGTGAAATACCTCTGAATGATGTCACCAAGCCGTTTAATTTCATCAGGCTGAAGGAAAGTCGGCGAGCCGCCCCCAAAATGAAGTTGAGCTACCTTTCGCTTGGGATTCAGACGCTTGGCCATCGTCGCAACTTCACGCTCCAGGTGATCGATATAATCGCTTCCCTGCTCATGATTGCTGGTGATTACCGTTGTGCAGCCGCAAAACCAGCAAAGCGATTCACAAAAGGGAATATGAAAGTAAATTGACAGATCGCGCTCGGAGCGATTGTTGGCCTCGATGCGTGCGTCAAGCTCCTCCCACTGCACACTCTCGCTGAACTTGGTCGCTGGTGGATAGCTGGTGTACCGAGGACCTGCTACATTGTACCTTTGGACAAGATCGAGATCGACGGAGTGTGTGGTCATGACAGTAGTAAAATGACTTCGCTCAGAAAGATCGTACGGTATCGACCAGTGCTTGGATGCACTCCAACTTTGCATTCGGAGGAACGCCATGCCCGAGGTTAAAGACATGACCGGGCAACCCCTTCATCTCGTTGAGGATGCGACTCGTTTCAGCAGCCACCAATTCGGGCGAGGTCGTCAGCACGAAGGGATCCAGATTGCCCTGCACCCCAACATTTGAAGGAAGCTGCCTGCGAACTGCGGCCAGCGACTGGGGCCAGTCGATGCTCAGGACATCGGCACCCGTCGAGACGAGGGAATCCAGGCGATTGGGAACTCCCCTGGAAAAAAGGATGATAGGAACTTTGGCACCAAGATCCGCAATGATTTGACGAATCCATCGCGCCGAAGCTTCCTCATAAGCCCCATCCGCGAGGATATCGCCATGACTGTCAAAAATCTGGAGAGCCTCGGCTCCATGCTCAATTTGAAGAAGCAGAAAACCAGTCACCACTGCGGTGATTTTTTCCATCAGTCTGGCAAAAAGCAATGGCTCGGAATAGAAGAGCTCCTTGGCACGATCTGATTTTCCGGAACTGGATCCTTCCACCATATAGCGGGCAAGTGTCCATGGGGATCCTGCAAAGCCTAATAATGCAGTGCCACCCCCCAGTGCAGGTTTGATGAGATCAAGTGCATCGCCAACATAGCGCAAGCGCTCGACGGCCTGCTCCTGGTTCAGTTGTTTAATTTCACTGGCCGAGTTGACGGCAAATTCCATTTCGATTCCCCCCCCCTTCTCACCGAAATGATAGGGCTGCCCCATTGCTTCGGGCACAACAAGGATATCGCTGAAGAGAACGGCGGCATCAAATCCAAAGCGACAGATCGGTTGAAGTGTGACTTCAGCAGCAAGCTCAGGGGTACGGACGAGTTCCAGAAATGAATATTTTTCTTTCAGGGCTCGGTATTCGGGAAGGGAACGGCCCGCCTGACGCATTAACCAAACCGGTGGGCGATCCAGAGGATGGCAATGACAGGCGGCTAGGAAGCGCTCCCTTTGACTCAATACGCTCTCCATCTTAAAATATGGAGTTGGGAGCCTTGGTCAGGGACTGTTTCTCAATTTCCTTCTGTAGATCGGCGGCGCGCTTTTTGGCTTTCTGAACGGCCTCCACCCCAAGGGCTTTTTCTGCAATTTCACAGATTTGCTGATGATTTCCCGAGGCGTTGGAGAGATATAGCCAGGCCAATCCCTCGACGGGCTCCTTGGGAGCACCATCGCCATAATAATAGGCGGAGCCAACGGCGTATTCGGCGAGGGGATTACCCTGAGCGGCGGCCTTCTTATACCATTCAACAGACTTCTCCAGATTCAGATCGACCCCGTCACCTCTTCTATAAGCAGCTCCAAGCGCTAGCTGCGCATAAATATCACCTTGATCGGCAGCCTTCTGGAACCATTTGATGGCTTCCAGGCGATCCATGGTCACGCCGTATCCGATCTGATACGCATGACCGAGATTATACTGAGCCTCGCTGTTACCGTTCTCCGCAGCCAAACGAAACAACTTCGTCCCTTTTTGAAAATCAACAGGGACTCCTCTGCCTGTATAATTGCAGTAGGCAAGATTCACAATTGCGGAGATATTTCCTAAATTGACGGATTTTTGAAACCATTCGGCAGCAGCGACCTCATTCTTGGGAATACCATCCCCCTTGAGATAAGCGGCTCCCAGATAATTCTGGGCAACGGCGTCACTCGTCTTGGCGATTTTTTGAAACAAATTTACCGCTTCGATACGATTCACCGGTGTACCGATGCCATGATAATACGCGAGTGCTAGTGAAAGAATGGCCTGACTATTACCTTGGTCTGCGGATTTTTTGAGCCATTCAATCCCTTTTTTTTGATTTTTCTGAACCCCTTTGCCATCAAAGTAAGAGAGAGCCAGATTATACTGGGCCTGAGGGTCTCCGAATTCAGCCTTCATCATCTGAACCGGCTTCTTTTTACATCCACCCATCAGGATCCCCATCGTTATTAAGAGTAAAATTGCGTGGCTTTTGTTCATAAAATCCTGATCATTGATATATTCAATCACATCGCATCTGCGAAATCATGCGGTATTTTAGCCGCATCTGATATAATAATGAAAATGCTCCTTCAGGAGATGGTGGCGAGGAGAATTGGCCGCTTTATAGGCTTGGAAAATCAGGGGTACCTGTTTCACTATGGAGAGTATGTTTGAAGATGCCGTTCACCACCTCATCGTCCAACCCGACGATGGTATCGATCCCATTCTCAAGACTCTTGATGGTGCTAAAAAATCCCTGGATATCAAGATGTTCCAGTTCACTGATCCGATTCTAATTGAAGCGGTTATCAGTGCCCACAAAAGGGGGATCAAAGTGCGCGTGATGCTCAATCCCTCCCGATTCACAGGAGAGCATGATAATGACGAAGCCTTCAAGGTATTCAAGCATGCCAAGGTGCCGGTTGAGGAAACCAATCCCAAGTATCCCATCACCCATGAAAAATCGATGGTGGTTGACGGTAAGCAGGCATTCATTATGTCGTTAAACTGGGCGCCGAAATATTTTGGCGAAACCCGAGACTATGGATTGGTGACTAATGATCCGGCAGAGGTGGCCGAGGTGGCCGCCTGTTTCGAGGCTGACTGGAACCGGACGGAATTCACCCCACCTCCGATTTCCAACCTGATCTGGAGCGTCGGCAAGGCGCGGCAGGAAGTCATTGATTTCATCAATGGCGCGGAAAAATCACTCTTCATCCAACATGAGAAATATGTCGACACCCCGGTGATCGAAGCACTCGTCCACATGAAGATGAAGAAAGGTGTCAAGGTTCACGCCATGGCCCTTCCGGTTCATTCACTCCGTGATTTCTACCGGCTCGACGGAATTGCCGGACTTCGACTTCTGGAGGACCTTGGCATTCACACGCACAAACTCCACGGCACCCACCTCCATGCGAAGCTGATCCTGGCCGACAAACACCGTGCCCTGCTGAGTTCGTTCAATATTTATCCCAAATGCTTCAACGAGCGTCGGGAACTTGGCATTCGATTCACCGATCCGCACCTCATCAAACGCCTCGTGGAAATATTTGAAAAGGATTGGGAAAATTCCAAGCCGATGGATCTCTCGGACGAAGGCATTCAGGCCGATCTGGAAAAGAGTGCTGCCAAGAAACTTGCCGAAAGTCATGGAGAATCAGGCAGCCCCAAATCCTGATCAAAAAACTCCTGGGGTTGCCTCACCTCCAACTCTCCTTGAGTTGGCCTCCCTTTTTGCCTTCATCGGCATGACGAGTTTCGGGGGAGGGCTGACCGCCTATATACGCCGACTGGTGGTTTCCAAAAAACAATGGCTTACTGATGAGGAATTTCTTCCCGGGCTTGGTCTCGTTCAACTACTCCCCGGGGCAAATGTGGTCGGCCTTTCCGTCTATATCGGCAATCACCTGCGTGGTCCGATCGGATCGATTGTTGCCCTGACTGCAATGATCATCCCGCCGTTCATCATGGTCTGCGTTCTTGGTTTTCTCTATTTCTACGCTGGGAAAACCACTGACGCAGGAGCCATCCTTGCGGGAGTGACTGCTGCCGCATGCGGTTTGATGGCCAGCATGGTTTTTGAGGCGGGACAGAAAGCAATCACCGGCATCTTCGATGTTTTTCTGATCGCCTTGACCTTTGCCCTTGTACGCTTGGGCCATCTTCATGTGCCTTATGTCATTCTGATTGTCTCCCCCCTTGCGATCTGGTGGCACAGGCCTCGAACAGTCACTGGGGCGAGTCATCAGGAAAGAGAGGAGCCCCGATGATCAAGACCTTCACTCATCTTGCTTTGCTGTTTTCAAGCCTTTCTCTCTCGGCCTTTGGGGGTGGAAAGGTGGTGCTTCCTTCGATGCATCAGGCAGCGGTGGGAGAATACCAATGGATGACAGATCAGCAATTCGTGGATCTTTTTTCCATCAGCATGGCGGCACCGGGTCCTTCGATGATGGTTGTCTCACTCATCGGACTCAAGGCATGTCTTCATTATGGGGTATTCATGGCGATCCTGGGAGCTCTCATTGCCACAGTCTCAATGTTTGTACCAAGTTCTATTCTGGTGTTCTTCGCAGGTAAGTTCTGGGACAGTTGGGAGGAGTCCCCTTGGAGGCATTCGATCCAGCAGGCCATCATGCCGATCTCCACGGGATTGATTCTGGCTGCCACAGTCATCATCGCCAAAACTTCCATCCATACGGTTCCCACCGCTATCATGGGGATCGTTGCTCTTGGCCTGATGCTATTCACCAAGATCAACCCTGTTCTGATGATGGCGGTTGCGGGTGTGATCAGTTGGATTTTTCTGAAGTAACGACAGTAAGTGACCAGGGGGGGATGGTGATTTCCCCATCACCGAAAACGACAGATTCTTTCGGAGTAGTGTTACGAAGCGGATGACCGTCCATGCCGTCGGCCTTCCAGAGGTACTCTTTGGCTGAATAGGTTGTGAAACGGCAGCGTCCTCCAAGCTGTTTCTTAAGCGGCGAAAGACGCCATGAATGCGTTGTGTCCTTGTTGATCACAAGGATCGACCAGGTCAGGTCGGGTCGTTTCAGCGCGAAGAGGCTGAGATTTTTTCGCAGGATACCGGATTTGTTACTGCTGACAGCATAAGCTTGGTGAGGACCACCCTCTGGATTCATCCATTTCTGAGTCATAAGACGCAAAGCATGAAAGGAGGCCAGCGGAATCGCAGCGCCCTTCATGCTATTCCGCATCAGCATCATCTGATTTCCCCAGGAACCGGATGATGCTTCCAGTTTATTGGGTTCATAGCTGTAATAATAAAAGGCATCCCCTCCACCCGTCAGGAATTGGGCCGTCATCTCTGCATTTAAAAGTGCACCACCAAGATCAATCTCTTGCTGGCAGGGAAAGACTGAGTAATTGGACTCTCCGACAACTAGAGGGAGTCCCAGAGGACGAAGTCTTTTCATGGCGCGCTCCAGCATCCCGTAAGCGCGGGGCAGTTGCTTCTCCTCACTCCCCTCGACATCATCGAAGGGATACCATTCAAAGGAGAGAAACTGAAAATTGTGCCCCTGCTTCTGCTTTGCCAGTTCCCGTCGGAAATCCTCGATCCACCAGCGATGATCAAAACGGTAGGTATCGTCGTTTTTATCCACATCAACTGTGACAAAACTTGGACCACCGAGACAAGCCCGATCCGGTAAGCAGGCTCGCATACCACGGGAAACCTGAGCATAGAGGGCACCGAAATCTTCCGGTGCTACTCGCTGGCCATCGGGTTCCTCACCCAGTTCATAACGCCCCACGGCGATCCCTCGATTCCTGGTGTATCGGGCAAGGGCAACTGCATTTTCAGGGGTATCGTAGAATACTGGAATGCAGAGCATGAGCGGAAGACCGCGGGTAAGGCCACACCGTGCGATGAGATCGATTCCAGGTTGCTCAACATGCGGGTCGCGGTCGATGGCACGATGCCAAGGATCGGTGGAGGAAGCATAGGTCAGCGTCTGCGCATGATCCGGTGAATGGCTGACCTGATCATGAATCACTCCCTTTTCATCTGATATTCCCGCGCTGATTTCTCTGATGGCATAGCCCATCCTGTCACGGGGGTCATCTGATCCGGCAGCAGAAGTTCCCGATCCTTCGGTCATCCAGAGACGCAGATATCGGGCCATGACAGGCTGTCGTGTGAGTCGGATCGTCTGATCTCCACCGATTCCATTGGTCATGGTTCCACAGGGAAAATGTTTCCAGACATTCCATGGATGGCCTCCGAAATAGGCACGACCCGTACGGGCATACTCGACCTCGAACTTCTTTGCATACGGCTCAGCCCACCGAATTCTGACTGAATTTATGGGAACTGCTTTTCCAAAATCGAGCACCGCCCATTGCGGATGAGCAGAATCAACCTCCCCTGTGTAGCGACTCGTCAAATAAGGGTTGCTCTTCCAGAAAGTCTCGGAGTCGCCATCATCCAGCATGGAGTATCCGTCATCGTTGGCTTCATCAAGGGTGGTGCCCCGTCGGGGAAGCTTATAGCCATACGAGTGATGAATCGGTGCGCCAGGTGTTGCATCCGATGTCCAGTATCCCTCTCCGTGCTTCGGATCACTCCAGCGTCCCTTGGGGTTCCAGTGCCATGCTTCAACCGCCAATTCCGTCCGCAGGCGTACGGAAACCGGCCCAAGTCCGGCACCCAACATCCGTTTGATGTTTCGAGGCGTAAAGATCTCATCCGTCTCCCCCTGCCAATGCCCATCAAGCCCAGCCCCCATCGCAGTTCGTGGGTCAAACAATGCGGTAGGATGATTTTTCCGTATCCTGAGATCCAATGCCTTTGGCAGTTCGGCACCCGCCAGCGAGTTGCAGAGAAGCAAAACAGTCAAAAAATATTTCACGCTAATTTGACTTTTATCCAATATCCAGGAGACCCAACAGGCTAAAAGGCTGTTGGGTCGCGAACAGAACAGCCCGCCTTCGGTTTTGTAGATCCGACTGCGGGCTGCCTCTGGGTTTTCGGGACTTCGGGAGGGAAATCCTAGGATGTAAAAGTTCTCTTGTGACCTACCACTCCAACGAGCCGGCTTTTTGATACTCCGTGACCTTACGCTCGAAGAAATTTTGCTCCTTGGAGAGATCAGTGACTTCACTCATCCATGGGAACGGATTCTGGCTGTTAAATTCGATTGGCATATTGAGACGATCAAAACGACGGTCTGCAATATACTGGACGTACTCACGAAAGAGTCCTGCATTGAGTCCAAGGATACCACGCGGCATGCAATCCTGTGCATAGGCCACCTCGAGTTCTACCGCCTGCATGATCATCGCACGGATATCCGATTCAAACTCCGCCGTCCATATATCGGGATTTTCTTCACGGATGCCGTTAATCAGATCGATTCCAAAGTTCAGGTGAATCGACTCGTCGCGCATGATGTACTCAAATTGCTGGCCGATCCCGATCATCTTGTTCTGCCTCTTGAAGGAGAGCAGCATCACAAATCCACTGTAAAAGAAAATTCCCTCCATGATGACATAGAAACCGACGAGATTCTTGAGGAATGTCCGCAGACCCTCCGGTGTCTCCGTGGAGAAGCCCTCCTCCATGATTGCGGAGGTCAGGGTCATCTCGAAGGCATCCTTCTCGTTGATGGAGTTGACCTCATGATACATGTTGAACACTTCCCGTTGATCGAGCGAGAGGCTCTCGACGATATACTGGAAGGTGTGGGTATGGATGGCTTCCTCAAAGGCCTGACGAAGCAGATACTGGCGGGCCTCCGCATTGGTGACATGCTTGAAAATCGCCAACACAATATTGTTTCCCACGAGGCTTTCAGCCGTGCTGAAGAACCCGAGATTGCGCATGATGACCTGCCGCTCCTCAGCCGTCAGACGATTCGACTTCCAAAGTTCAATGTCACCCTGCATCGGAATCTCATTAGGCATCCAGTGGTTGGCACATCCTTTGGTGTAGTAATCCCAAGCCCAATGATATTTCAAGGGCATGAGTTGGTTGACATCGACCTGCTTGCAATTGACAAGGCGTTTCTGGTCGGCATCGATTCTCTTGGTGAGATCGTGGAAGGTGGCTTTTGCGGTGGATGCGTTGCAGCAGGACATGGCTTATTTTTGCGTTTGGGTGGGTGTCAGTCTAACAGGGAATAGATTTGTTTTTCGAGATTTTTGGTCGCGCGGTCAGTTTTTATTGGCATGCCTCACATTCACCACCGTTACGCATTGCCTCAATGCTGCAAGCCTGTGCCTGCTCCGGGGTGAATTCCTTTTTCTTGGGCTGATTGACCCAATTGGAACGGCCTTGCTGTGTGCTCTTCTCAATGGTGTTGGCCGCCACGGAGCGGAGATAATAGGTGGTCTTCAGACCCGATTCCCAAGCATGGAAATACATATCATTGAGCCTGCGTCCGTTTGGCGCAGCAATGTAAAGATTGAGCGACTGCCCCATGTCGATCCACTTCTGACGGCGGCTGGCGCACTCAATATACCAGGACGGATCCACCTCAAAGGCCGTCCGATAAATCTCGCGGACGCTTTCAGGGATCCGATCGATTCCAAGAATCGAACCGTCATTGTACTTGAGTTCCTCGATCATCTTGCGATCCCAAAGACCCAGCGCCTTGAGATCCTCAACAAGATAGCTGTTGATGACGGTGAAATCTCCGCTCAAATTTCCCTTTGCAAAGAGGTTCTTGAAAGTCGGTTCAATGGATTGGGCGACTCCCGTGATATTAGAAATCGTCGCCGTCGGTGCAATGGCCATCGTGTTGCTGTTCCTCATTCCGTGCTTGCGCACAGAGGTACGAACAATCTCCCAATCGAGCGTGGTGGATCGATCCATCAGGACGGGGATACCGCGTTCCGCTTCAAGCAGATCAATCGTGTCAATCGGCAAGAGACCACAATCCCATTTGGAGCCCTTGAAGCTCTCGTAAACTCCCTTCTCTGCGGCCAGTTCGGAAGAGGCCAGGATCGCAAAATAAGAGATTGCTTCCATGCTCTGGTCGGCAAAGGCGACGGCTTCCTCGCTCGCGTAACTGATCTTCATCTTATAAAGGGCATCCTGAAATCCCATCAGACCAAGACCAACGGGGCGGTGGCGCAGGTTGGCATTCCTCGCTTCGGGAGTGGGATAGTAATTGATGTCGATGACATTATCGAGCATACGCATGGCCGTGCGGATCGTCTTCTCCAGAAGTACGAGATCCAGCGACTCATCCTTGACATGCAAGGGCAATCCGATCGATCCAAGATTGCATACGGCCGTTTCATCCGCCGAGGTGTTCAGGAGGATTTCCGTGCAAAGATTGGAACTATGAACCACTCCGGTATGATCCTGCGGCGATCGCAGATTAGAAGGATCCTTGAAGGTGATCCAGGGATGACCCGTTTCAAACACCATGGATAGGATTTTACGCCAGATCGAAGCGGCCTCAACGCGCTTGAAGAGTGGAATCTCACCCCGATCGGCCATCAATTCATACTCCGCATAGCGCTCTTCAAAGGCTCGTCCATAGAGGTCATGGAGATCGGAAACATCGCTCGGGCTGAAAAGCGTCCATTGACCGTTTTCACGAACCCTCTTCATGAAGAGATCGGGAATCCAATTGGCCGTATTCATGTCAGGGGTGCGACGCCGCTCATCCCCCACATTCTTTCTCAACTCCAGAAAATCCTCGATGTCGAGATGCCAAGTTTCCAAATAGGCACACATGGCGCCTTTGCGCTTGCCACCCTGGTTGACAGCGACTGCCGTATCATTGGCAACCTTGAGGAAGGGAATGACTCCCTGACTCTCTCCGTTGGTTCCCTTGATCAAGGAACCGGTACCACGGACATTGGTCCAATCATTGCCAAGACCACCCGCCCACTTGGAGAGCCTCGCGTCATCACTGATGCATTTGAAGATATGATCCAGATCATCCATCACTGTCGTCAGATAGCAGGAGCTCAGTTGGGGATGGAGAGTGCCGCTGTTGAAGAGAGTCGGGGTGGATGAGGTGAAAAGAAAACTGGATAGCAACTCATAGAACTCGATCGCCCGCTCGTTTTTCTCTTCTCCCTCATTGATGGAAAGCCCGAGCGATACCCTCATCCAGAAGAACTGGGGTGACTCAATCCGACGACCCCCTATGTGAATGAGATAACGGTCGTAGATGGTCTGAAGACCCATGTAATTGAACTGGAGATCGCGTTCAGGCTTGAGGGCTGATGCAATCTTATCCAGATCAAACTCCAGTAGTTTTGGACTGATCCGGTCGGCAGCAACCCCTTCTTCCAGATAGCTTTTGAAACGCGTTGCGTGGGCCACCGCAGTATCATGGTAATGCTGGAATCCGGGAAGGGTCTCGCGGTAAATCACATCAAGCAGGAGCCGTGCCGTGACGTAGCCATAAGCAGGTTCCAGCTCAATCCGTGACTTTGCAGCGAAGATCATGGCTTTCTCGATCTCATCGATGCGCACTCCATCGTAGAGGTTGCGCATGGTTTCGTCAGCCATGTCGCGAGCATCGCAGCGATCCTCAAACCCACGGCAGGCGCGGATCAGGGTGCGGCGGATTCGCTGCGGTTCCAGCGTTTCCCTTATCCCGTCCCTGAGTGTGACATAGAGTTCTGCCTGGATATTGCCGGCAAGATCACGATCCCCTCGCAGCGCACGAGCTTTGCGACGATCTTCGCGGTAAATGATGTAGCGACGGGCAACTTGAACATGGCCCTGAGTCATCAGCGCCTCTTCCACGGCATCCTGTATGCGCTCGATCTCAAGTTCTTCTCCGCGGATAGCACGGCTGAAGAGGCGTTGAACCACTGCGCTCGTAACGGAGAGCGCAGCAGCATGATCTTCGGGAGGAAGAGGGTAATCGCCAGGAATGTCACGGTCTGCCTTGAAGGCACTCTCCACAGCAAGGCGAATGCGCTCCTCATTAAATGACTCGCTCCGTCCATCTCGTTTGAGGACGGTGAATTCTCGCCCCTGAAGGGGGTCAACTCCATTGAGTGAGAGTTGTCCTGAGAGTGGTTCCATGGATTTTGGGAGTGGTGTTGGTTTTTTGGGAAAAAGTTCCATAAAGCACTATATGTTGTGCCCGGGAATGACGACGGCCACAATGTGTAGGTCATTCAGGCGTGTTGGGTCAACGAAATTTCTCAATTTTTTCTTCTCTTTCTGTCTTTTTTCAAATTGTCATTCTTTGGGTGTCAAAAATGTATTTTTAGCCATCAAAACATCTCCCACAAGCTGAAGCGTTCCCTCTTCCTGAAATATAAATCAGGAAAAACATTGCCCCATCAGGCAAGTCGTTGGGAGTCCATTTTTACTGACTGCGCGGGACAGATCGGCAGTTCGAGCATAAGGCAAGAGCTTCGCCGACCAGAAAGAGTGATCCGGCAAGCAATACTGGGGTTTGAACGTCGGTTGTACTCTCCCTCGAAGTTGCAGTCACCAGATCCAGTGCTTCACTGAGACTCCCACAACACCGGTGAGCAACCCGTAGTTTTCCCAGATAAGCTTCCGGCTCGAATGATCTAGGTGAAGCAACAGGCACGAGAATGACTTCTTCCGCCAGCGACTCGAGAATCGTCATCATTCCCAGGGGGTCCTTATCCGAGAGAGCCCCGAAAATCAGTCGGCACTTCCGGTCACCGGATTCCTCTCGCCATGCCATGACCAATTGCTGGGCTGCATGAAGATTATGCGCCCCATCCAAGATCAACTTCACACCATTCCGATCACAATGTTGAAACCTTCCTGGCCAGTTAACCGAGGCAAGACCATGATGGAGTTCTTCCTCGGAAATGGCAAATCCAGCCAACTTAAGCAGATCGAGTGCCAGTGCGGCATTACGGCGTTGAAATGATCCGGCTAGCCCCAACACGAAATCGCTTCCATCATTTTTCATGGGCAATTGACCATAACATACTGTGCAGGGAGTCCCGATTTCCCGGGCCGCGTGGAGCAGCGCTTCTTGAGAATCGGCTTCCTGCGCGGCTATCACTGCCGGAACTCCTGCTCTGAATATCCCTGCTTTCTCCCTTGCTATGGCGGAAAGGGTATGACCAAGCCATTCCGTATGATCGAGTGCTATCGGCGTGATGGCACATGCGATTTTGGGAGCTGTGTTCGTGGCATCAAGCCTCCCGCCCAGCCCTGTCTCTAGAATGACGATCTCGCAGGAGGCACGATGAAACAGATCAAAGGCCAGTGCCGTCGCCAATTCGAAATAGGTTGGCAAATCCTCATCTTTCCAGCCACGGCATGCCACCTGCAATCTCTCAATCCCTGCTTCCATCTCTTCAGGGCAAGCCGGCTTTCCATCAACCCTTACCCGTTCGGAAAAATCCACCAGATGCGGTGAAGAGTAGAATCCCGTATGATGACCGCCTGCAAGCAGGATCGATTCAGCAAAGGCGCAGACAGATCCTTTCCCATTCGTCCCGGCCACATGAAGGGAACGAAGATTCCGTTCGGGGTTCCCGAGCGCGGCAAGCAATCGTTGCATTCGCTCCAATCCGGGGATAACGCCCCGGCTCTGGGCATCATTCAGCCACTTCCAGGGATCGGAATGCGGGGCCATAACTTAGAAAAGCGTTAATTCAGAATGTACATCCAGTGGTCACCTCTCCCCCATTTCAATTCGACGAGAGATCTCTTACCCACATCCGAATTCATCAGAAGCAGCCTTGGCCTGCCAGATGGATTCTAACCCATCAGATTACCAAGAATGGTGATGATTGTCTCACGGAGTCTGGCCCTCGGGACGATCTCGTCAATCAGCCCATGCTCTAGCAGAAACTCGGCTGTCTGAAATCCAGCGGGTAGTTCTTGGTGGGTGGTCTCCCGGATCACCCTGGGACCGGCAAAGCCGATCATGCTATTCGGTTCGGCAAGGGTGATGTCTCCCAAAGTGGCAAAACTGGCCATCACTCCAGCCGTGGTCGGATTGGTCAGCACAGCGATATAGGGAAGACCAGCCTCCCCATGTCTCGCAAGAGCACCGCTCGTCTTGGCCATCTGCATCAGCGAAAGCATCCCCTCATACATGCGGGCCCCTCCGGAGGCGCAGACAATGATGACCGGTTTTTTTGCCTTGGTGCAGGCTTCGATAACACGGGTAATTTTCTCACCGACAACCGAACCCATCGTGGCCGCCAAAAAGGAAAAATCCATCACGGCCAATCCTACCGAATGTCCACCCATGAGCCCCGAACCGGTGATCACCGCGTCGATGAGACCAGTTTTCTTGCGATAAGTCTGGAGCCGCTCCTCATAAGTTGCCACCCCCTTGAACCCAAGTGGATCGACAGCGGACATGGAAGCGTCGATCTCCTCAAAGGAACCCTCGTCCACCAGGGTTGCAATGCGTTCCTTGGCTCCCATGCTGAAATGATGTTCACACTTGGGACAGACCCTGAGATTCTCCTCTACGGCAAGATGATGCACCATTTCCGAGCAACCGGGACACTTTTTCCAAAGCCCTTCGGGCATCTCCCTTTTTTTCTTATCGGAGAATTTAAGGGTCGGTTTTTTAAAAATCGTCATGGGAGTTCATTCTGCAATAAATTGCCCCAAGGTTGCACTTAATAAATTTAGGTCAACAACGGTAAGAGCTACCCTCTGGCCACTGTCACTGCACAGACTTCATCGGCCCCTGCCTGCATGAGGACGGATGCGCAGGAATCCAGCGTTGTACCTGTTGTTGTCACATCATCCACCAACAGAACACGAATTCCCCCCTCAACCCTTCCCGTAAGATCGAAGGCCCCCTCAAGGTTGAGCAACCTTCTGGTGCGGTCAAATCCCGCCTGCGGCATGGTGACCCGATTGCGCTTGATTAGATGCTTCACAGGAAGATCAAGATGCCGGGCAAGACGCAGGGAAAGCAGGGTAGCCTGATTGAATTCTCTTTCCCGTTCCCGGGCCGGATGGAGGGGCACAGGCACAATCGCGTCGAACTCCTTCCCTGCCAGACGGGGATCGCGCAGTGCCGGCATCATGAGATCACCCAAAGGACGCATCAGACTCTGGTCACGGCCATATTTGAATCGCTGGATAAGTTCGCGGGCGAGTCCCTCATAACGGCACCCGGCCACGATGACCGTCAATTGCCAGAACCTTCCATCGCAATTTGGGCAGAGCAGGAGCCCCATCATCGGATGGGAGCAGACCTTGCAGATTTCGCCCGGAGGAAGGGAAATTTTTGCCAGGCATGGTTCACAGAGAGTTTGTTCAGGATCATGCTCGTCAAGGGAGCATCCGCAGGAGCCGCAATGAGGGGGATAGAGGAGGCTTCTTAAGCCCTTTAGAAGCTTCTTGTGAACAGAATCGTCAGCTCCATCAATCACCACGAGACCCGGGTATAGATTCGGGGCCAAGGACGATTTCTCAACATAAAAGCCGAAATCATCCCCGCCACAACGAGACATAAGAGCGCATCCAATCCCACCGGCACCGCTCCGTGACATTGGGCAGGCCCAACTATCGGCAGGAATGCCTCCGAAGGAAGATCCCTGTATCGGGCCATGCTATTGAAAAACTGCTGTGCCAGAATCCAAGTTCCATGAAGGGCAATCGGTGCCCAGAGCGAACCGGTTCGGGTCGTCAGCCAAGCCAGCAAAATTCCGGCGGCAAAGAGAGTGGCAAAGGCCCAGGCCGACATCGGCCAAGCTGGCAGATTCTCCCCGAGCGAAATGAGCAGGGAAAAGCCGCTCCACCACTGCGAAGGAACAACTTCTTTTCCCGAGGAAGGGAGATTCAGGAAATGGAGGGAGGCAAAAATAACCGCCGAAATAGTAATCGCCATCCAACGGGAAAGAAACTGCCTTAGAAATCCCAAGATCACCCCTCGGAAGAGAAACTCCTCCAGCATGGCCACGACAACAGCCGTAAGAAGAATACGGTATGCCACTTTTAGAGACCAAAGCAAATGAAAGTCAAAGGCTCCAGAAGCCCATGTCACACCGCTGAGCAACAATGCCGATGGAACGCCTGCTGCAAGGCCCGTCAAAAAATCCCGCATCCCAAGGTGACTTGGAAAAAGCCCGAATTCCTGAAGCGAACGCACATGAAGCGAACGGAGCAGAGGCCACAGCAGCACAATCCCGGCAACCTGGAAACTGCGAGAGAGATAACGGTGGAAGGGCATCCTCTGAACTTCACCGACCAACCCATGCAGGGAATCTACGGGAAGATATTGTATCAACACCCATGCCCACGGAGCCACGAGTGCCCCAGAACAAATGACAAGAAAGGCATAGAGAATTATCTTCCCGAGGGAGCGCACGCGCTGAAAACTACCATCTTTCCGGAAAAAGGCCATACTCTCTTAACAATCCCTCCACGCACCACAACCGCACATCACATGAGAAGCTGCCACGAATGGGTCGTCCGCGATGACGATGGAGTCAAGCGAGAGATCCGGGTGATCAAGGAGGCCGGTCTCTGGCGCTTTCAGACCAAGAGGGACGATGTCGAAATATGGACATACTACGACAATAAAAAGACCAAGCCACCTGCGGCGGATCTTGAATCATTTCTGCAAGTGCTGGATCGGAAATACCGCCGCCGCCGCGCCTCTCATAGCGACATTGAGCTGGCCAAACAAATGCTCGCTTCGCTTCCAAGATGAATCTCGGCTGGGACACAGAGCAACTTGCAGCCGTAGATCGCCGCCGTCTCTGGCACCCCTTCACCCAACAGCTGGCATGGTGCGCCGAGGAACCCCTGATCATCGTCTCCGGAAAGGGGGCCCTTCTTACCGATAGCCGCGGTCGCAGCTACATTGACGGCAACAGCTCGATCTGGACAAACATTCATGGTCACTCTCATCCGCGGATCATCGATGCCGTCTCCCGCCAGATTTCCAAACTCGACCACACCTCATTTCTGGGAACGACTCATCCCAAGGCCATCGAACTTGCAGAGCGTCTCGTGGGACTCCTGCCGGGCACTCCCCTTACCCGCGTTTTTTTCTCGGACAACGGTTCCACGGCAGTTGAAGCAGCCCTCAAGATGTCCCTGCAATACTGGCAACTTCGGAGAAACCCTGAACGAACGCGTTTTGCGAGCTTCTCCGGTGCCTACCACGGCGACACGGCAGGCGCAGCCAGCCTCGGAGGAATAGGCATTTTCTTCGATCGCTTCTCGGAGATGCATTTTCCTATCGAACGCTTTTCTGACATGGCGGAACTTACTTCCTTCGCACATCCGGAGCAACTCGCCGCAGTCGTCATCGAGCCACTAATCCAAGGATCTGCCGGGATGCGACTATGGCCAGACTGCATGCTGCGCCATCTGCGGGAGTTTTGTGATCGCATGGGAATTCTGCTCATTCTCGACGAAGTCATGACGGGGTTTGGACGAACGGGAACCATGTTTGCCTGCCAGCGGGAGGAGATCACGCCGGACATCCTGTGTCTGGCCAAGGGACTCACAGGAGGCATTCTTCCCCTCGCGGCGACCTTGGTGACTGAGGAAATCTACAACGCTTTTCTTGGCACTCCCGAAGAGCAGAAAACCTTCTACTACGGACACAGCTACACGGCCAATCCTCCTGCCTGCGCCGCCGCTCTGGCAAATCTTGATCTCTTCGTAGAGGAGAATTCGTTGGAACATCTCCAACCCAAGATCAAATACCTTGCCACTTCTCTTGAATCGCTTCGCACGCTCCCCTGGGTGTCTGAAATCCGTCAATGCGGCTTCATTGCGGGTATTGAAGTCATGCTTGACCCAGCAACCTGCACTCCCTTTGCATGGCAGCAACTGACTGGAGCCAGAATCTGCAAGGCAGCACGGAAGCATGGTCTGCTCACTCGCCCGATCCTTGATACCCTCGTACTGATGCCACCTCTTTGCACCACGATGGATCAGATCGAGCAGTCCATAGAGGCCTTACGATCTGCCATCCGAGAAGTCTGCGAAGATTAAAATTTCACGCCTGCAGACCAGAAGATATTCTGGCTGACGAGATCACTGTTGCCTGCGGAGGCATTGTAGAAGAGCGCGGTATTCCATTTCTTTGCGAACTCGATAGTAAAGCCGACTCCCGTGTAGAGAGTATCCCGGATTGGGGCACTGCTCCAGTTGGAGAAGTTCGGCGAGGTGCCTCCCAGCGTGCCGCTGACAGCGTAGGGGTTTTGCATGAACTCATGCTGCCAGTTGAGAGAGATCTGCGGCACCACGACGACATTCCTGCCAGCCTGCCATGTGTAGGCGGCATCAGCACCTACACTGGAGAGCATGCTCGAGCTGTTCCACCCGCCTGAGCTGAAGTTCAGGCTCTGGGCTCCGGTTTCATTCACCGGATTAACTCCCAGATAGGTGTACTGGAGTGAGGCCGTAGGACCGAAGGTGAAGAGTCCCTTTTTGAAGTCGTAGCCACCGGCGAGCATGGTATCGAGTTCTCCCGCACCGGGGGAACTGGTGGCGGTTCGGTTAAGGCCGCTAAACTGAATGATACGGGTTGCCTGATAGTTGTTGTAGCCTCCTCCAGCGAGAGCGTCAGCGTAGAAGCCTTTGCCATCAGGTTGTCCATAGGTGCCGAAGAGTCCGAAGCGCACGGAGTTGTCGACGAGTTGGCTGCCAACTCCCAGTCCACTTCCAGCGGCACCAAACTTTGCGTAGGTGCCTTCGTAGCCTGCGTAGAGTCCTGTTCCAAAGGATTCGTTCCACTTGTAGGTAAGTCCTGTGGTGATACCTCCACTCTGGGATTTGTAGCCGGGGAGCATGTTGGCACTGTTGGCCTGGGCGAAGATACCGTTACCATCCACAAAGAGTCCCCAGTGGTTTTCGGCTCCCGGACGCAGAATGTCTTTCTTGGCATCAAGGACTCCTTTGCTCCGATCTCCCTGTCCTTCAATCACTGGTGTGTTGTCGGGCAAGCCGCTCATGCTAAATCCTCCTCCTTGTGCCACGCGCAGTCCCCAGAGTCTCTGAACCAGTTCGCTGTTCTGGGCATTGGCCAAGTTAAAGGCGATGGTACTCAGGCTCTGGTAAAAGGTCGGCATGATCGCATTGAAGGCTTGCTGGTACTGCCCTGCGGTGAGGCTGTCGAGGAGCGTCGATACGGTGAGTTGATCGCCGCTTGTTGCCGGGATGAAGCTGTTGAGCGCTGTAGCCACATTGCTCTGGTTGCGGTTGAGTGCCACCTGAGTGTAGCTGGCGGGGGCGATCAAAATGTAAGCCACCGGATCACCGACGATCAGCAGGCGACCACGGTACCCGGCAGGCGTGTTGATGGCGCTAAAGGAGCCTTTGATCGGTCCAGTGGATGTCATGAAGCTGAGTTGTTGCCCGAAGCTCAGGGAGGATCCGGGAAGGGGAAGGAGTGTGAGTGTACCGCTCAGGTTTGCTGCTCCACCAACGGTGATTTGGGAGTTGGCAGTGGCGGAGACAGGAATGATCAGCCCGGAGGTGCTGCTCAGCACAAGGTTACCATTGACAGTGATGGCGCCAGTTGATGTGGCACTTCCTGGCAACAGGGTACCACTGCTGCTCACATTCCCGTTAATGGTGCCATTCCCTGAAATGATTCCGCCGTTGACCACTCCTCCACTTTGAGCATTGATAGTCATGGCATTCATGAGGATCTGACCTGAGTTGTTCACGCTTCCATTGATAATCCCATTCCCGCTGAGAGTTGCGCTGTTGTTGATCGCACCATTAATGGTCAACCCATTCATGATCACTTGACTGAAATTGGTAAGGTTCCCGTTGATCACTCCACTGCCAGAAATGATACCTGTATTGTTCACTCCTCCATCAACCTCATTGATCGTCAACCCGTTCATGATGATGGTTCCGGAATTATTAAGGACATCGGTCAGTGTGCCGCTACCAGTAAAAACTGCTCCCGGTGCGATGGTGAGATTCGGGGCTTGGAGAGTTCCATTATCAACCAAGGTTCCAGCATTGATCACAACAGGTGATGTGGTTGTGAGGGTTCCTCCTGAAGTGATTGTGGCGGTGCCGCCGTTAACCGTGAAGCTTGCCACACTGAGTGAGTTGGTCAGCGATACGCTGGAAGAGACCGACACGGCGGCATTGGCGCCGATATAGGCCGATACGTTGGTGGGGCTCAAGATGAAACTGTATCCCGTAATACCCTGAATGCTAAAGCTGTTGGTGGTAAATCCACTCTGACTTCCAAAGGCAATCAGCGTGTTGGTTGCATTGTTGAGAGTCGGATTAGGGAAGTTGAATGTTCCACCTCCACCCGAGTTGCTCATCAACCCGGTGATCCCAAGTTGTTGGCTGCCGGGAGTAAGAGCGACGACGCCGTTGCTGGCCCATACGAGTGAGGCAATGCTGGGACTTGTGGCCAGTGCGAGGGTTGCCGACTGACTGCCTCCACCAAGCGTGACAGGGGTATTGCCCAATCCATTGGTGGCACCAAGAGTTAAAGCACCGGAAAGGATTGATATTTTTTGCGCCAGAACCTGCCCACCCAAGGCAACGGTGAGGGAGTTACTGCCTACCCCACTACTGATTGTCAGAGTACCACTGTTGCTCCAGAGTGAACCGATTCCAGTGACCAGCACGGAGTTATTGGAAGCAACATTGCTATAGCCGATGTACCCTGAGCCATCTAATACCGTTCCTCCATTGGATATCGTTAGTGAGTTGCCCGACCCAGCGTAACCTACATAGATATTGGAGGAATTACTCCATAGGGATCCAATACCAGCAACAACAACAAAATTATTAGAATTTGAGTAGTTTGTAGCAATAGAATTAGTAACTAGAAATGAATTCGTGGATGTAGCTACAGCATTTGTCGTGTATGAGTAATTAGTAGTAAATATCGCCGCTCCAAACAGTCCATAGGATGAAAATGAAACTTGAGGGTTTGTTTGGATTATTGCGGTGTAGTTAGTCACATATTGAATAGCAGTAGTGTAATTTGTGCTGGCAAATAAGCCTATATATCCAAAAGCATCGATAACCGTACCCCCATTGGAAATTACTAGCGAGTTAGCAGAACCACTGTAGCCCACAGTAAGATTAGATGAATTGCTCCACTTGGAGCCTGGACCTGTAACCAAGACTGCGTTATTTGCAGACCCTCCATTCAGTCCGATTACTCCACCATTGGTATCTTGTCCATTCAGCACTGTTCCGCCATTTGATATCACAAGGCTGTTTCCGGATCCGTTGACTCCCACATTTAAATCTCCAATATTCTTCCATATGGAGTTACTTCCCACGACCAAGACTGAGTTATTTGAGCTAGAATTTGTAACAATCGAGTTATAAAAAATGTATGAGTTGGTAATAGGTGTATAGTTCGTAGTGAATGTAAAACTCACGGGTGTCCGGTTAACTGAGTGACTAGCTTTTGGAACATTCATAAAATGAGCGTCTTGCAGAAGAATATGGATGTCACGCATTTGAAATTGGCCGC
>Ga0194052_1000263_pt1 | contig 36570 bp, 38 predicted proteins | sample SepL226m_MetaG_FD_160117 | JGI IMG/M metagenome (GOLD analysis project Ga0194052, IMG submission 160117) | Anoxic zone freshwater microbial communities from boreal shield lake in IISD Experimental Lakes Area, Ontario, Canada - Sep2016-L227-6m | ecosystem: Environmental > Aquatic > Freshwater >...
GGCGACCGGCCGGTCGCCCTTACTTGTTTCGTGTGTTTCGTGGTTTAAAAATATTTTCACGGTAAAGATTGTAACTGGTTTTGGTAAGTTCGCCATGAGAGATGTTGATTAAATTGAGATCTCTGGTTTCAGGAAGAGGGCGAAACCAGTGTCAAAAAACCATATTAAGCGCCAAAAAACTGGCAGCCCCCGTCATCTATTGACTGTTTTTGTCAATCCAGCGTTGCGGAAAGAGAGTAATTATGGGCATACAATCAAAAATGACAATCGAAGATTATATGAAAAACGCCTCTGGGAGATTCAAGGTGGTCAGGCAGGATTTGAAACCCCAGAAGGCAGCGTCGGAGCCATCTTCTTCTGAGTTTAACGGGATTCTCTCAACGTTTAAAAAGCCGTCGAATCAATCTGAACCCAAAACCATGAAGGGACTTTCTGTCGCGGACTACCGGTCGCATCCAGTCGCATCTCTTTACAACCGGACTGCAAAACAATCGCCGACAAACGCCAAAACGCCGGATTCGGATAAATCCACAAGCAAGAAAGTGTCTGAATATCTTAAAGGCGCTGAAAGCCCGAATACACAGATACCTATCTCCCCGGACGCTGCTGAAACCCATGACCATACGCAGGATACGTCACTATCCAGCTTCAGCAATTTCCAGAAGGCAATTATCACGCCTTCCGGTACAGACGCACCACAAATCAGATCCAGCGCAATCAGTCCAAAAATCGAAAAAGCCATTCAGGATGCGGCAGCCCAATATCAACTTTCGCCTAAATTGATCAAAGGGGTTATCAAGGCTGAATCCAATTATGACGCGAATGCGGTTTCTCCGGCGGGAGCACAGGGTCTCATGCAGTTAATGCCTGGAACAGCCAAAGACATGGGGGTTACAAATCCGTTCGATATCAAGCAAAATATTGATGGCGGGGTTCGATATTTAAAAAAAATGATGGAGATGTTTGGCGGAAATGTCAAACAAGCTCTTTCTGCCTATAATGCCGGCCCTGGAACAGTTAAACGGTATAAAGGTGATGTACCCTACAGTGAAACCCGCCAATATGTGGACAAGGTCATTGACAACACAAAGACCGCCGTATAGAAAAGGGCTACTGGCAAAGGTTTTTAACTTGTTCCGGATAACGATATAGCTCTCATCTTTTTTCAGTCAGCTATAGCGAGCTTTTTTTTAAGATACTCCCGCTGAATAATATAAATTAAATCTGTCAGCGCCTTTTCTTCGGCCTTGTCAATATCTATAAAATTTATCGCATAATAAGAACTGTGCGGTGGTTGATTTTCTTCAGAGCGAACAATCATGGCCTCTCGAATGCTAACCCGATGTTCAAGATGTTGCGATTGAAAGATCAGCTCAATCTCGGTTAATGAATCGCCAACACAAACTGGGAGTACGGACTGAGTCATGTTCTGACTACTGATCAAAGCCCCAAAAGAACCGCCAAGACTCAAATTGATCACATGTGTATCCAATTTGACCCCACATTTCTTAAAACCCATGTGAGTTCCTGATGGCATGTCCACACGAAAATCTCTTCGAAGTTGCCTGCGCTCAATGAGATCCGGAAATGTGACCCATATACTTTTCTGATCAATCTGAGCAATATCGGCACAAAATAAATACGATATCTTATCTGCTCCGGTATATTCGAATTGGAGTTTGCCGGAAGAGTTTTTGACCAGATCATGAAAACCATCCGGACAATCAATTAACAAAAGCAGCTTATTGTCTTTTTTTCGAATATCATCAATGATAGTTAACTGTTCATAATCCTTTTCAATCAACTTCATTCGAATCAGGGTTTTTCCGTTTTTCACCTGCTCTAAAATGGCATGTATATGTTTGCCAATAATGTTATTGCCGAGTTCCATCAATACCCCTTCCATTGTACCGGAAATAAGTTAATATGCTATGCATTGCGTATGTTTTTGTCATTTACAGAAGGCAAAACAATTACCATTCTTCTTAAAACTGATTGTCTTTGAGTAGTTTATCAGAAATTCGATATTTTTCAATCTTTCTGTAAACCGTTGCCGTATTGATCCCCAGGATTATTGCAGCTTTTTTCCGGTTTCCTCTGGTTTCCTGCAGCACCCGAAGAATGTGCTTTTTTTCCAGGTCTTCGAGTGTCGCCAGCCCACTGCCTTCGTCCGCTGAACTACCAACAGCCGAATCAAGACCGCGAACCGATGAAATCGTCAGGATTCGGGATTTTTCCAGAAGAACAGCCGAAGCCATTATGTTTTCCAGCTCGCGTATATTTCCAGGAAAAGAATACGCGATAAGGCATTGTTCCAGTTCAGGAGAAAGGGATTCAACGGGATCAGTTTTGCTGTTTCCATATTTTTGAAGAAAATACCGGACAAGGGGGAGGATATCTTTCTTTCGCTCTCTAAGCGGCGGAATCTTAATGGTGTACATGCTCAGCCGATAGAAGAGATCCGCCCTGAAACGTTCATTTTTTACCTCATCAAGAATATCCCGATTGGTTGCAGCCAGAATTCGGACATCAATGCGCCTGCTGCTGGTGCTACCCAGACGATAATACTCTTTTTCCTGTATGACTCTAAGCAACTTCCCCTGTAGAGATGGCGCCAGATCAGCAATCTCATCCAGGAACAGCGTACCGCCCTGGGCTGCTTCAAAGAATCCCTTTTTATCGCTTACTGCATGGGTATAAGCGCCCTTGATATGGCCAAAAAACTCATCTTCAAAAAGTGTCTGTGTAAATGCCGCCATATTAACCGCAATAAATGGTTCCGATGCGCGACTGCTCAGCTTGTGTATCATCCGGGCCGTCATCTCCTTACCTGTTCCCGATTCGCCAGTAATGATCACGCTGTAATCTGTTGGTGCAACGGCTTCGACCTGGCAAAAAACCAGGGCCATAGACTCGTCTTCCGCCACAATTTCACTAAATGCTCCGGGATTGACCAGATTTGAAAAAGACTGTTGGGCTGCGAATATCTCAACTTTTTTCCGAAGCTGATACCGTTCCAGCGCTCGTCGAATTATCGCAACCAGGTTTTCACCATTAACCGGTTTAACCAGGTAATCGTAAGCTCCAAGCCTTATGGCCTGAATCGCCGTGGAAACTTCGTCTGTTGCAGTAACGACCAGACAGACCGTTTCCGGAAATTCTTTTTTGATCATCTCCAGAAGTTCCATGCCATTAATATGGGGCATAACCAGATCCAGAAGTATGATTTTATAGGCATGTCTGCGGACCCTGTCCATTACCAGCCTGCTATCTGAGATAGTATCCGGTTCTGGCAGATCGGCGCTGACCAGTGTGGCTTTAATGCTTAGTAGAAGCCCCGGATCATCATCAACAATTAGAATGGGAACTTTCTCTGATGCAGATTCCATTATACCTCATTGTCAACGCCAATTATGGAAAGGATTGAAAACGTTACGTCCATCACCTGCTATTTATTTATTTAATCAATATTTTGTCAACCCTTTTTACAAAATCTTCCAGATTAAACGGTTTATACAGGATATCAATGAATCCGAATTCAGAAATATCCCCTATCAATGGGTGGCCTTCATGGCCGGTAATTATCATGATTTTCATATCCGACAATACCGGATCATTTTTTAACACCCGACAGACCTCAATCCCATTCATTTCTGGCATGAACAAATCCATAATCAGAAGATCTGGCAGGGAAGACCCCAGACGGATACAGGCTTCGATGCCATTGGAAGCTTCCTCCACAATGTAGGAACACCGCTGAACCAGAACTTCGCGTAACATCTTGCGGATCATCGCATCATCATCCACAACCATGATGCGAAACAGCTTTCGCTTTAATGCAGATGGCAAAAGGACATGAAATGTGGCGCCTTTTCCCTGATTGCTCTCAAAAGTTATGGTTCCGTTATGCGCCTTGATGAGGTTATAGGATACGGATAGTCCGAGTCCGGTTCCACCTTTTTCCTGTTTATCAGTGACAAAGGGGTCAAAGAGTTTGTCTGCAATGGCCGGATTAACCCCTTTTCCGTTGTCCGATACCGATATTCGGATACTGCCATCCCGGGGTTGAAGCCGTGTAGAAATCCGGATATTTCCGCTATCGTGTTCAATGGCCTGCGCCGCATTGATGACCAGGTTCAGGATGACCTGTTCAATACTCTGAAGATTTCCCAATATGGTGGGCAGATCTTTTTCCATATCCAGATCGATTTCGACATTCAACTTTCGCAAGGTGGACTGTGAAAGCCTTATGGCATTTTCAACTGCAAGATTGATCTGAATCGGAATTTTCTCCGACTGTACAGAGAATCTTGAAAAACTCTTCAGCCCGCTCACAATCGTGGCCACTCGTTTTGCAGCCACATCCATATCGGAAATGAGCTGCATCAGATGATTGTTGATAAAATCGGTACGCAGTCCCCCGTACTTTCGCTGGGGATACAGAACAGCCTGATCATTTAGAATTGGAAGGACATCCTTCCATATTTTTTCCAGAAGAGGAATATTGTACATGATAAGGTTGATCGGATTATTGATTTCATGGGCTACCCCGGCTATCAGCACTCCCAGAGCCTCCATTTTCTGGGACTGATACAATTGACTCAACAACTGACTTCGGTCCGTAATATCCTGAACGGTTTCAATGGCGCCAATGATTTTGCCGCCAGGTTCACGAATCGCCGCGGCCACAAAGTAGAGGTTGCGTTTTTCTCCATGAATGATCAGCTCATCCGAGGCTTCGAAAGCATCGGATATATTGGCGCTTTTGATAAGATTCTTTTTGTCATACCAATGTCTCATGGCGCTTTCATCCATGTCCAAAACCAGATCCGCCAGTAGCGGCCGATACTGTCCACGGTAAAATATCCTGGAATCAACTGGGTGATTCAGTACCTTTTCCCTGGATATTCCTGTCATGATTTCGCAGGCATGGTTCCATATCACTACATGATGATCTGCGTTAATCACAAATGTGGAAATCGGGTTTCCATCCATTAGGGATGAGAAACAATCGTTTTCAAAATTATGGTGATTGTCCTGATTTTCTATCTTGGCGACAGTGGCCAGTTTTGAATTTTCCTGAGAATGAGACATGACCAATAATCCTTATAAAAAAGTTGAAAAAAACCTGTTTTTAATTCTATAATGTACAGGTCGTCAAATCAACCCCCTACAGAGACTCTATCTCAAATCACCCTTTTTGAGATGCAGAGACCAGGGATTTTTCTAACCGCTTATTGTTTGTTTTAAGCAGTTTTTTAGTTTTTATTCTCAAGTTTTTCTTCGGACTGCCGATACACTTACCAGACAACCTTCGGATGTTTATGCCTAAGCAATGGTGTCATGGGTGCTGATATGTGATAACTAATTGATACGATTTACAATTATATTATTTCAAACAGGTAAAAGGTAAACATGAAAAAAAGAAGTCTCAATTTCAAACTTATGGCGGGCGGCACGTTGTGCGTGTTGATGCCGCTTCTGGCATTTGCTATTTTTTCGGACATCCGGTTATCCAAAGATATGAAGGCGATGAATGAACAAAGCACATTAAATATCGCCAAAAGCCTGTCCGATTTAACCCAGATGTTGCTGCAGGAGGAAATCAAGCTCGCCAAGGATCTGGCCGTGGGAAACACCACCATTGATGTAGCCGCCAAGGTGGCTGAAACCGGTATTGCTGGTTCGGATGCAAACATTGAGCGGCTAGAACGAAAATTAGTCAATGCCATGAAGGAAATTGGGGAAAATTATGAAAGCATCATTGTATGCAATTCCGAAGGTATTGTTTACGCGGACAGCGTGGGTGGAGGCAATAAAGGGACATCTGTAAAGGATCGCCAATATTTTCAGGATGCAAAAGCTGGCAAAATCAATGTGTCAAGTGCTGTGAAATCCAAAACAACCGGAAAACCGATCATACCCATCTGTGTTCCGGTTCTCTCTCCTTCAGGACAGTTCGCAAGCGCCATAGTCATTAACCTCAAAATTGATATTCTGTCAGAGAAATTTCTATCCTTCAAGGTTGGAACGACCGGATATCCCTTCATGGTGGATCGAAATGGCCTTGTCATTGTCCATCCCAACCCCAAACATATTCTTGAACTCAATATGACCAATTTAAAGGGCATGAAGTTGATTACGGATAAAATGCTTGGACACCAGACAGGCGTTGAGGCATATACCTTTGAAGGCATTGAAAAAATAGCCGCTTTTACCCCGGTCGGTTTGACAGGATGGAGCATTGGCGTTACACAGCCCACGGTTGAATTCATGGGTTCTGTCATTGCCCTGCGAAAGGCCATGATACTGGTATCCATCGTTTTTCTTGGGATCGCCCTAACAGTTATCTGGTTTTTCAGCCACAGCATTTCAAGGCCTATTCACCAGATCATTCAAGGACTCAATGAAGGCGCGGACCAGGTTGCATCTTCAGCCGGCGAGGTGTCTTCGGCCAGTCTGACGCTGGCGGAAGGCTCATCGGAACAGGCGGCATCCATCGAAGAGACATCTGCTTCCCTGGAAGAGATGTCTTCCATGACCAAGCAAAATGCCAATAATTCAGGCCAGGCCCACATCCTGATGAAGGAGGCTGCAGCCAGCGTTCAGACAGCATCTGCGTCCATGTCCGAGCTTACGGCATCCATGTCAGACATCCTGAAAGCCAGTGATGAAACCTCAAAAATCATCAAAACGATTGACGAAATCGCTTTTCAGACCAATCTTCTGGCCCTGAATGCGGCGGTTGAAGCAGCCAGGGCTGGAGAAGCCGGCGCGGGATTCGCCGTTGTAGCGGACGAAGTGCGAAACCTGGCGCTTCGGGCCGCCGAAGCCGCCAAGACCACCGCAAGTCTTATCGAGGGAACGTCTAAAAAAGTCCGGGAAGGCTCGGAGTATGTCAACCGGAGCAACGCAGTTTTCTCCCGTGTCGCGGATAGCACATCCAAAATCAGAGATCTGATCAGTGAGATCGCGGCTGCCTCCAGCGAGCAGGCCAAGGGAATCGAGCAGGTGAATATCGCCGTTTCCGAAATGGACAAGATAACCCAGCAAAATGCCGCCACCGCCGAAGAATCCGCGTCTGCTTCAGAAGAAATGAGTGCTCAGGCGGAACAGATGAAAGACATTGTTAGTGATCTCGTTGCTCTGATCAGTGGAGAGACCACGACACAACTCATACAACCTCAAATGGTCCATCCCCGAAAATCGCCGAAATCGATCCGAACGTCGATAAACCCCAAAAATCTTCCGTCAAAACAAACCCGCTTCCCACTGAGAAAGGAAGTGCATCCGGATGAGATCATTCCCTTTGATGAAAAGGATTTCAAAGATTTTTAATATTCAACCTGAATGGTCTGCCCTGTTTTGCAAATCCGTTTGACATGGAAATGCTTTTGATGTGAGAACACAATATTTTGGAAAGCAATTGTTAAAATCCATCGCAGAAGGGGAAACCGTGATTCAGGACTGTGTCGAACTTATAATAAATATAACAAACCCTACCAGGGAGAATCATGCATGGAAAATGACACTACAAGATCATTGGATAAGACATTATCAACCATAACCGACCGCGAAGGAAAGTATTTGACATTTATGCTTGCCAGCGAAGACTATGGTATCGGAATACTTAAAATCAAGGAAATCATCGGAATGATGCCGATTACTTCGGTACCCCAAACCCCTTCATTTGTCAAAGGAGTGGTTAATTTACGGGGAAAAGTTATTCCAGTTGTGGATCTGCGTTTGAAATTCGGAATGCCCGCCATCGACTACACGGAAAGAACCTGCATTATCGTGGTTGAGATTTCCGGTCAAGCTGGCGCCATCAAAATCGGTGTCGTTGTGGATGCAGTCTCCGAGGTTCTCAATATCAAAGGAGAAGATATTGAAAATACGCCGGCCTTTGGTACCAGCGTCAATATCGATTATATTCTGGGCATGGCAAAAATGGGAGGCAGTGTTAAAATTCTCCTGGACATTGACAAAGTACTGAATACGCAGGATATTGCAAGTCTTGAAAGAGGTGCTTCATAACCGTTGGCAAATGCTCTAAGAGCAGAGTTTTATCATTCTGACACTTTATATGTGCTTACAGGATATGGGAATTTGTTCTGTAAGCATCCCACGAATCAAAGACACGGAGGTCTTGATGAAAACCATGTACCCGATATGTTTTCTGTACAGCAATCATGACAAGAAGCCAGATTCTCTTTCTGCTACGATTCCAGGCAAAAAAGTAAGTTATGCAGGAAGACTCGCGACGATTTCTCACCAGTTGATCTACGAATCGACATCAAAGGATGTTTTCTGGATTCTCTATCCCAATATGCAGGAGGGAAAAGCAAGGGGATTATTGCAGAAAGCTACTTAACGTGCAGAAGCCGGTGGATTATCCTTTTTAACGAACAACTGGCAGGGTTTTCCGGATGAATTTCGTTCCACCACTCTGCCGGGAATTTCCCGGCTTTTAAAACCAAAAGCCTTACATCCATGAGGTTGATGACTATCCCATGTAATATAGTAGTGTATGCAGTGCTGACAGGCAGCAACCGTCATGGGGTTCTGTCATCCTCATAAGGGTACCAGTCCACCTTTCGGAGTTTTCCAACTTTTAACACAGCGATTTCGTTGGTATGGGTGGAATACACAATCTTGCGTCCCTTGCTTCCCCCAATGTCCTCCGATGTCACGGCAATTTTTTCTCTGTCCAGTATCCTGCGGGCGATTCGGATGTTTTCCTGCCCCATATTCTGATGCGACAGCTCTGGATTGTGTGCTCCGCCAACAATCTGCGCCTCAAGATTCTGGATTTTGGAACCATCTTCAACCATCATGCGAATCAATGTCCAAACAGCCACATTTCCGAAACGGGTCGTTGTTTTTCCTTTTTCGCGTATCATCGGAAATTGAAAACTGTTCATTCCGCCGACTTTGCGTTTGCAGTCATACAGACAGACTGAGACACCGGACCCCAGAACAGCAGAGATAACCGTCGGGCTATCTGGCATAACCATAAATCCAGGTTCCAGAAAATAATGTGTCGGTGTTAAGGCTCGAGAAGAATCAATCATGGATTTTTTCGCGTATCGACAACAATCCCCGCGCCATTCAGCATCTGCCAGGCTTTATTCCGATCCGACTCGTTTCGGGAGCCTGATCCGGAGATAATGATGGACTGAATAGTATCATCGCTGATACCAGCCCGCTTCAGTTCGATGATGTCGGCAACTGTAGTCAAGCTAACCGGCTTGACATCCTGACCATATACTACAGGTGAGCGATCTTTGAGGAATGAGCCCTCGGTGATCAGAACCTGCATTGTCTTATCAGAAAGCCTGGCCTTGGTCTTGAGATCAATCAAATCCTGAACACTGAATGCACAGGTTTCAATGATTTTTTCCCGGATAATGAGTTCAATCGTCTCGCTCCCAATACCCGCCTTATTGAGCCGGAGAATGTCTTCACCGCTGATCCCCCAGCTAGTCCCCGCGAATATCAGAGAAAACCATAATGTTGTCCACACATATCTGTTCACGGGGCTACCTCAGATAATCCAGAAGGCTGGGTTGAATGATTTTGGAAGCAGATGCCAAAGACGCCTGGAATGCGGATTGCTGAGCCGTTAAATCCATTATGGCCTGAGTCAAATCCACATCTTCCGTATTGGATAACATTTGCTCAACGTTAATTTTAAATACATCCCAGTGGGTTTCAGTTGCATCCAGCCGATTCAGTCTGGCGCCTACGTCCGCCCGTTCATTGGTGATCTGGGCAAGGGATTGATCCAGGGGATCAAGCTGGGCGGAAATGGCGGATGGGTCATTGGCCTCCATTCCATTGATAAGATCCGTTAAAACCAAAACCGGATCTTCAGGATTGCCAAATGCCTGTTGACCGCTCACAGCCGCATCCATAGTAACGCCGTCACCGACGATTACCGAGAACCCGCCATCATCTCCCTGAAATCCCGCTTCCGGATCAAGGGAATCATACGGCGGTGTATCAGCTTTACGGCCTCCAAACATATATCGGTCGTCCTGCTTTGTGTTGGCCAATTGGATCAGTTGATCACGAAGCTGCCGGACTTCTCCGGCTGCAACTTTACGGCTTTCCGGACTGGCAGTTCCAGTTGTCTGCGACAGAGCCAGTTCCCTGGCCTGATTCAGCAGTTCACCGATATCCGACAGCGTTGCTTCTCCATTATCCAAACCAGATCGGGCATAAGAGACGTTGCTGACATATTGATCAACAGAATCCAGCGTTTTGCGGTAGTCCAGAGCCTTTGCCATGCCAAGCGGATTTTCCGATGCCTTGGTAAACTGTTTTCCAGATGAAATCCTGCTTTGGTATGTCATGAGTTTTTCTGCATGTTTTGACAAACTGCCATTGACATTATTGGTCATCATTTTCTGAGTAATACGCATCAGGCAACCTCCTCATTTAATGTCTTTGATAGATCCCTGGTCTTTAATTTTATATTGATAAAACATCAGAATGCTGATTCTGCGATTTCTCGGGTCATACAGATTGTTCTTAATAAGGGGTTCAGTCGCCGCATATCCAGTTACCCGAATCAGCATCTCAGGTGGCAGACCGTCACGTTCCATCTCTCTTCGGGCTGCTGAAGCCCGTTCGGTGGAAAGTTCCCAATTGCTGTATTTATTGGAAGCCGCAAAGACCAACGCATCAGTATGGCCTTCAATGGCAATCTTACGGTTACTTGTGATGATGGACGGAGAAATGATTTTCAGAATCTTTTTACCGTTCGATGATATTTCGGCGCTGCCAAGTGGAAACATGGTCCCGGTTTCCTTATCCAGAATCTCAACCCGAACGGCACCTTCAAACGTATCAATGATGATCTGATCTTTAAAATCAGAAAGCTTGGCCTCAATTTCCTTTTTCAGATGTTCGCTTAAAGCCTCCCCGCTTTTTAGAGCCCTTTCTTCTTCTTCCTCAATCTTGAGCGTCAGCTCTGGTTTTCCAGTGGCATCATCATCCAACAACCTGACTTTGGGTGTAAGCTTGGAGTCAACAAACGACAGCCCGCCTTTATCAAAAACATTAAAATGCTTGAAGTAATAGGAAACGCCAGCCCGCTTCTCGGGGGAAACCATGGCAAGCAGCCACATAAGCAGAAAAAAAGCCATCATGGCAGTGACCAAATCGGCATAAGCCACTTTCCAGGCTCCGCCGTGTCCGCCGCCGTGCCCTTTCTTCTTGACCTTCTTTATGATTACTGGTTGCCCTTCCAATTCTTGATTTCCTCATTGAGTTCTTCAAAGTCAGGCCGATCCGAGATCGGAATGGCTCTTCTGGCGGACTCCACGGCCGACTGGGGAGCCGCGCCGCTGGCCATTGCCACAATCGCGGTTTTGATGACATTCAGATAGACTTCATGTTCCTTGGCCTTATTCTCAAGATTGGTTGACATGGGACCAACAAGACCATAGCTGAGCAGAACACCCAGAAAAGTACCCACCAATGCTGCACCGATGCTTTTTCCCAGTACATCCGGTGGTTCGGCAAGCTTCCCCATGGTAAGAACCACACCCAGCACACAGGCAACAATCCCCAGTGCCGGCAGAGCGTCCGATACTTTTGCCAGCGCAGTAGAAGGAATCATCGCATCATGCTCCTGGGCCGCAATATCGTTATCCATTAGCGTTTCCAGTTCATGCGGGGTCATGTTGGAAGAAATAATGGTCCGGAAATTATCACAGATAAAATTCACGGTCGATGCGCTGGACACGACAGTAGGGTATTTTTTGAATACATCGCTCTCATCCGGGTGATCAATATCCGCCTCAATAGCCAGAAATCCTTCCCGTTTGACTTTGAAAAAAATTTCATTCAACAGCAACATCAATTCAATATATGCTTTTTTATCAATGTCATGGCTACTGAAAATCTTGGTGACGGTTTTCAGGGTCAGGAAAATTATTTTTTTTGAAGAAGCTATAAAGAATGCGCCCAGAGCTGCTCCGCCGATGATGAACAGCTCCACGGGTTGAAACAGTACACTGAATTGGCCATGTTCCAACTTATAGCCAACACCAACGGCGGCAAACACGATAAAAATACCGATTGCAACATACATGGGCTAAAAATATCCTGTTTGATTATTTTGTACCGTAAGCGATAAGCAGTCAAGCACTGGATGACCTACGTCTCACGGTCTTTTGGGCTTGACGGCTGATTTTTCGGAAGCTGACCTTAGTTTTCGGACAATTTCCCGTTGTCGGTTAAACAGGTAGTACCCCATTATCTGTTTAACATCATCGGCCATTTCTGATAACCGTATCCATACTTCGTTTTCTTCCGATACAATAATTCTGAACTGTGAAACCATGCCGTATATAACAACCCATACTGGCGAATTGAAGGGCAGCAAGATTTTAATTTCGACAAGGTCGCCGGTTGCAAAAACATCCGGTGTCAAAATTCGGACATCTTCTTCGCTTAAGGACACTTGCCGGTTTTGGGCCCGGTTGAATCCGTCACTATTTTGAATAAGTTTCTCCAGGATCAAATTCAGTTTCGCGTCAATGGAAATCAGTTTTTTCCATAATCTGGGATTAATCGTTTCATCCGGCAAATCTTCTTCCAATACAGACAGACCTATCCCGGAATAAAATCCGGAATAAATCATGGCTTTGGTACAGGAATCATCCTCAATTTTTTTTAAAGCAATCAAGAGGACATCTTCGACACGTAAGGATGACTGATGTTCAACCGACTGGACACACATAACAATTCTCAATTACCGACAAAAGGACCAAGACAAAGAATTCATAATTTATTATCACACCATGTTGATGACGGTGTCCATCATCTGCTTGACGGTATCAACCAATTTTGCGGCTGCGGAATACCCTTGCTGAAATTTAACCAAATTAACCATTTCTTCATCCAGGGAAACCCCCGAAACAGACTCACGGTAATTGTCCATCTCACTAACAGTGAGGGCATGAATCTCCAGATTTTGCGAAGCATTCTGCACATCACCACCTGCTTGGGAAACCAGGGTATTGAAATAAGTATCAAATGTGGCTGAATTACCATCCATCGACAGTTTATTTTGAAGTCCGGCAATGGCAATGGCCTGGGTGTTGTCCCCCTTTATCAATTCGGATGAGACAGATCCAGAGGCGGCGGCAATTTTATTGACATCGGCAATAATATCCAGATTCACCTGAATGGTTGAAGCGGAATTGCCGGAAAAAAAGGCATTTCCGGTTGAACCATCCAGCCCCTGACCTGCAGCATGAATCGTGTTGACTTCCTCAATGATTTTCTGGGCCAAAGAATCCAGGCTGTCTTTATATCCCGGAACCAAAGAATCCCGAACTTCCATCCATCCTTTTAAATTGCCGGCGGAAATATTTGCGTTGATTGATGTTGATGGCGCTGAATCCCATACGATGTCCTTGTACCCGGAAGCGTTCACGGCAGTGGTAAGTTTCCCAAAGGCAGGAGTACCAACCAAAGCATTGCCATCTCCAAGCGTCAGCGTCATCCGACCCGCTGAATCCTCACTGGCGGTAAAATTGATTTTTTCAGAAAGCTGATTCATCAGCACATCCCGCTGATCCCTGAAATCATTGGCCGAGCCGCCATTCATTTCCATCTTTACAATTGAATCATTGAGCTTGGTAATCTGTGATGCCATGGAATTGACTTCAGCGACTCCACTTGCGATAGTGTTATCCATATCTTTTTGTATTTGATCAAGATATTTATATTTATCCTGAAGATCAGCGGTCATGTCCTCGGCTGAAGCCACCAGCGCATTTCGCTCCGCATAGCCTGACGGGTTCAATGTCAGGCCCTGCCATGAATTCCAGAACTTACTCATATTCTGGCTAAGACCGTTACCGGAAGATTGATCGAAAACGATCTCCGTCTGCTGCAACGACTGGCTCTGAGCATCCCATCTGCCTTTTTGCTGAATCTCTCCATTGATATTTGCATTCAAAAACTGGTCATAGATTCGCTCAATGCCGCTTGCCTTCACGCCGGTACCTACAGGCCCTTCGGAGGAAAGAATGACCGTACTCTCCAGATTCACCCGTTGCCGGGAATATCCAGGAGTGTTGACGTTGGCAATATTTTGTCCGGTTACGGAGATTGCCAATTGCTGGGTCATCAAGGCATCTCGTCCGATATATAAAGCCGAGTTTATATTTAGCATAGCAAATGACCTCTTAAGTAAAAAGTTTTAAGAGTAGGGGCGGGTTCCAAACCCGCCCACGCAGTGTTAAGTAAAGTGTTGAGTAAAGTGTTGGTTATCGTATTGATGCATTTGTGGGCGGGTTTGGAACCCGCCCCTACATAACAGATTATGATATCTCTTTTTGCAGTGCCAGAATAATGGAACGGGACACATCCGCCAATCCAACGATTTTATCAACCGCCCCCATCTTGATGGCTTCCTTGGGCATTCCAAAAACGATGCAGCTTTCTTCATTCTGTGCCAAAGTATAGGCGCCAATCTCCTTCATTGCCAAAAGACCCTTGGCCCCGTCTGCTCCCATTCCAGTTAAAATAACCCCAACGGCATTTTTACCGGCGCTGGCCGCAACAGACTGAAAGAGGACATCCACACTGGGACGCTGATAGTGTACCATGGGACCGTCCTTGATTTTGACTAAGTAATTTCCTCCGCTTCTGTGAAGGAGCATGTGATGGTTCCCCGGCGCAATAAGGGCAACCCCGGGCACAACAGCGTCATTATCCCGCGCTTCGCGGACTTCCATCTGACACAGTTCATTCAATCGTTTTGCAAAGGACGATGTAAAATTTTCCGGCATGTGCTGAACAATGACAGTTCCAGGAGAGGAAACCGGCATGCCGCTTAGTACCACCTCAATTGCCTTTGTTCCTCCGGTTGAAGCCCCGATAGCAATAACCTTATGTGTTGTATGGGTTAGAAGAACACCGGTCTGGGATTGAAGAGCCTCGGTTTTTTCAGGTAGTCGCTGGATCCGTGCGGATGCCGCAGCACGGATTGCACGAACCAGATGTTGGGAGATGTTTTGTGTTGAATAGGCTGTCCCAGGCTTCCCCAGCACTTCAACAGCCCCCAGTTCCAAAGCCTTCATTGCCATTTCGCTGTTTCTGGGGGTCAGAGAGCTTAACACCACAACCGGCATGGGATAATGTTTCATCAATTTGGCCAGAAAAGAAAGGCCATCCATTCGCGGCATTTCCAGATCAAGTGTAATCACATCCGGACGAAGCTTGACAATTTTGTCCCGTGCCACATAAGGATCCATCGCTGTCCCGATAATCTCTATGTCTTTGTATTTGGACAGTTCTTCGGTCAATATTTTTCGGACAACCGCAGAATCGTCAACAATCAATACCCTTATCATTTTGACCTGTTTGGTAACTTTCACAGATGGTTATTAAAAAACAAACGCGACACAAAAAAACAGGTTTTCGTCCATGGCGCCTGCCAATGAAATCCGAACGCCTGACTCTTGTCATACAAATATGCCATAATCATGCCATACAGTCAGATACTCCTGAAAAAATAAATATCGCAGGGTTCTTCATCAACACTCATTTTTTCCAGAATAGATGGCGACTGACCGGTTAAAGAGGCTTCAGCTTCTGACGGACTCAGTACCCTTGGAGTACCAACATGAAATACCGCCTCATCTCCGCCTTCTATCGGAAGCCAGTTTCCGCATATAATGTTTACTGTTTCCTTCAAAGCATCGTACAGGTGATTCCGCTCGACATCTTCACCGTCAATTCCCAGCATGTTTGCGGCCAGTTCACATAAAGCAGGTTCAGTAATCACCATCGCCAGCCTACCTGAAAAAACGCCTGTAAACGACACTTCAGCAGCCACCACATTTTGAAATGAAATCGGTTCTCTAAACACATCAGACGCAAAAAACACAAAAGCCAGTTTCTCCATGGAATCTCTGACAACCTTGCTCAGTGCAACTTTCTGAGAATTATCCATGATTTTCTCCTGTACTGAGTCTCTGATTGACAGCATCTCGAATGATTTCAGGGGAGAATGGTTTGCGAATGAAAGTGGCGCCCATTTTCACCAAATTTTCAATTCGGGTCTTGCTGCCCTCTGTAGATACGACAATAACGGGAATATCTCGGGTTTCCGGATTTTCCCTCATGCGAATCATCATATCCTCTCCATTCATCACAGGCATGTTGATATCCAGAATCACCAGGTCCATCCACTGTCGACTGAGAATTTCCAATCCTTCGACTCCATTTGAAGCCTGATGTACATCACCAAGAGAAAGCCCGCTCATGCGAAGCGTCTTAAGGATCATTGTCCGCATCACGCTGCTGTCATCTACAATAAGGATGTTCATTCCCATAGATTCACTTCTCCCATCACAAAAGGAGGGTTCAGGGGGCATGTAAATCAATCCTGTTCCCTACCCTGCACCCTTTAATTATACGTCGGATTAGGAATCCGCCTGGATGGATGCAGCAATCTGATTTGCACATTGCAGTGTCTGACTTGCCACCTTTTCAAGATGTGCTTCGGTAAGCCCGATCCGTTCACATGCTGCCGGAGATGGTCGATATTGTAGTCCTTCCCTGCCCACACCGATTCCCGACATCAAACACAACACGTCCGCCAGGTGAACCACATCAATCAGTTGGCTGGTTTTGGGAGCACCGTCCGGGTCATGATGCCAGCGCACCGCAGTAACCATACTCGGAGGAAAAGACCAGCGTCTCAGAATATTGGCTCCAATTTCAGCATGGTCAATTCCGAATATTCTGCGTTCGACCTGCTCAAAAGGCACATCCTGCAACTCTTCCCGATCTATCGCGACAATATCGTTTTTTACATATCTTCCTAGCACCATTTTTCCGACATCATGGAGCAGCGCCGCTGTAAACACTTCTTCAGAAACCGAAAGATTCAGCTCTTTCACCATAATTTCGGAAGCCACAGAAACTGCAATGGAGTGCTGCCACAAATCTCCGGGCGACAATTCATAGCCCTGAACAGGCTTATCAATAATGGCGTTGACGCAGGATGTAAGCACAATTTGAATCAATTTTTTCCAACCGATCATAAGGATGGACTGCCGGATTGAGCCAATCTGCTTGGGAAGGCCAAAAAAAGCCGAGTTGGTTATCTTCAAAATATTGGCGGTCAAGCCGGGTTCATACCGCAATATCTGTTCGATCTGTGCATTTGACGAATTCTCATCTTTTAGCAGCGCCAGCAGTTTCAGCGCCGCTGCAGGCATGCTGGGGAACGACTTTACATCGTCCAAAATCAGGTTGAGTTCTTTCTGGTTCACAGCTCTCTTTTTACTCCTTTACTGCTGATAATCACTTGACCTGTTGAGATATCAAAATACACCGTACGGCTGGCAACCCCCCCCACATCCTCAGCTTCAAGCAGAATATTGTTTTTCCAGAGCAGTTTTTTCAGTATAGTGTAATTGCGTTCCCCAATTTTAAACATTTCGCTGTTTCCCAAGGGCTGTCCGCATCCGGCTGCTTTAATCACCATCCGGCTTTTCTGGCCTCCCAAATCATACAATTGCCGGAAGAGTTCAGGTACTCCCGTATCTACAAACATATAAGGATTTTCAGAAGCCTTTTGCAGATTGATCTTTGAAAGCGGTAGCATGGCATGAAGAAGCCCGCCGACTTGAGCTGCTGGATCATACACCATCAGTCCCAGACAGCTTCCCAGTGCATGGGTGACAATCATATCTTCCCTGCACCCCGTTTTCATATCCCCTACAGCTACTACATGGTTCATCTTTGATGATCCTGTAAATAAGAATTATGAATAGTCAATTCATAATTCTTACTTATTTTCGATATGTTGCTGGCCGAATATATTTGAACTTATGCGTAATAGCCGATAACCCTTCGGAATGCCCCACGAAGAGATAACCGCCAGGTTCAAGAAGCTCCCATAAACGGTTAATCAGTTGCTGTTGCGTAGCACGGTCAAAATATATCATCACATTTCGGCAGAAAATAACGTGAAATGACCCCCTCATCGGCCAGGAACCCATCAGATTCAATCTGGCCAGACGAACCATGGACCGAACATTATCGGCGACCTGATAAGAGCATGCGGCATTTCGAGACTTGACAAAATACTTTTGCAGATACGACGATGGAAGATCAATCAGGGCATCTCCAGAATATAAGGCTTTTGCGCCTTTTTCAAGCATTCTTCTTGAAATATCTGTGGCCAGAATCAGCACATCCATACGATCAATGTCCGCCAAGTGTTCTCTCAGCAGCATGGCCAGAGAATAAGGTTCTTCCCCCGACGAGCAGGCTGCACTCCAGAACCGCATCCGTCTTCCCTTGAACTGAGGCAGTACTGTTTCGCGTAAATATATGAAATGCTCAATTTCCCTGAAAAAACTTGTCTTGTTTGTGGTCATGGCATCAATCATTTGATCAAGCTCATGGTCACCGGCTTTGCTCTTGATAAGTTCCAAATAGGATTCGACGGAATCCATACCGATGGCGCGAAAACGCTTCATCAGTCTTGCCCTCACCAATGCTTCCTTGCCATCCTTGAGGTTGATGCCACAATGCTGATATACCAGATCTGATATTGTTCGGAATTGTCTGTCACTAAGTTCATGGGATGCGTGCATCATTGATAAACCTCATGTAGGGGCTGGTTCCAAACCCGCACGTCCGTACGGCGGGTTCGAAACCCGTCCCTACGGTCAGCTTCATCAGACCAGCGATATCCACTATCAGCCCGACTCTTCCGTTTGGCATGATGGCGCCGCCGGAAATACCCGGAATCTTCTGCATGGTTTCCCCAAGGGTTTTTATCACCACCTGCTGCCTGCCGACCAACTCGTCAATGATCAGCCCAGCCTGATTGCCATCATCTTCAATTACCACCACCAGCTCTTCATGATCTTCGCCACTATCATCAATTTCGTAAAGACGGGTCAGCCGATACAGGGGAATCAATTTTCCCTGAAGAGACAGCACCCGCCCCATATTGAAAACCGTTGAAATATCCTTGGGATCAGGCTTGATGGATCGAACAATAGAAACAGTTGGAATAACATAAGTTTCCTGACCTGCCCGCAAAACCATGCCATCAATGATCGCCAGGGTCAGGGGAAGGCTCATTCGAAAAACAGAGCCTTTGCCTGGCTCGGACTGTATCTCGACCTGGCCGCGAAGGGATTCGATATTTTTTTTCACCACATCCATTCCAACACCCCGACCCGAAACGTCAGTAACCACTTCAGCCGTTGAAAATCCGGGTTCCAGAATCAGGTTGTAAACATCTCTATCACACACTGTCGAGCTGTCTGTGATCATCCCCTTTTCTATTGCTTTTGCAAGAATGGCCGTTCGATCCAACCCCTTGCCATCATCAATTATTTGAACCACCACGCTGCCTGCGGAATGGAAAGCTGACAGTTTCACCGTCCCATTGGGTGGTTTTCCATTTCTCTTTCGCACTTCCGGAGACTCGATCCCATGATCCACGGCATTTCTTACCATGTGGATCAGGGGATCATTGATTACATCCACAAGGTTTCTGTCAATTTCGGTATCTTCCCCTTCAGTAGCAAACGTAACATTTTTTCCTACTTTTCGGGCAACATCCCGAACCAGACGCGCCATTTTCTGAAATGTCGCTTTCAATGGCACCATTCGCATCGACATCGAAAGATCCTGAAGTCCTCGAACGATTTTGCTGGTATGATTCACTTTTTTCAGAAGTTCATAGTGAGCGGCCTGAATGACCACATCATCCTGAGCCACCATGGAATGGGCAATCACCATTTCGCCGACCATGTCAATTAAACGATCGAGACGATCCGTGCTGACCCGAACCGATGTTTCGACAAATTGTTTGGCGGGACCCTTCATCCGCTCCTGGGTGCGAAGGGCGTGCGCCACATCGTTTACCGATGCCGTTCCGGTTTTGATTGCAGCCATGCCCATGGGTTCATCCGAATAATTCTGAGCCAGCATCTCAATAGACTGCCTGTCCGCCTTCCCCTGGGCAATTAGAATATCTCCGATTCGGGGAGAAGCTACGTCATCCCTTTCCTCGGATACACCCGCAGCCTCCGGATTCATCAAAGCATCCATCAAATCATCATACCCTCTGGGCTTGATCAGCGGGTCTCCGCCAAGCGCCCTTTCAACTGACTGCATCAGGGTTTTTAGCATATCCAGAGACCTCAGGGCAAGATCGGCATAACCGCCCTGATAGCGAATCTCTTTGTCCCTTACCCGGCTCAACAGGGATTCTGCGTGGTGTCCCATCTCTGAAAGGAGCGATAGTTCCAGGAATGCAGATGTGCCTTTTATGGTATGAAATGCGCGAAATACCGTCCCCACAGCATCCATTTTTTCCGGATCCACTTCAAGTTCGAGAAGCGCTTCCTCAGCTCGAGCAATCAGTTCGTTGGCTTCTGCAACAAATTCACCGATAAGATCGGAATCCGGATCTTTGGGCATATAATCCTGCAGCGCATCAACCTTTTTCTGGGAAAATTGCTTGATTTCAGGCTGCTTGTGCTGAATGTCATTCGGGTACTCCATCAGTTGAGTCGCCCGTTCGATACAAATACCCGCTTCGGTCCAAGCGTCCACCAGGTTATCCACTTCAAGCAGCAGAATCATATCCAGAATTTCTATTGATTTAAGTATCTGATCTTTAACAAAAACATAGAGACCGTCATGATCAGAGAAAACAGCCAACGACTGTTTGATTCTCGAAACGCCCAGAACGTCATCTGGCTCCAGTTGAACCCATAACGCTGCAATATCGTTTAATTCATCCTGAAACATGGCCTTTCTATCGGTGTCAACGGGCAAGGATTCCGAAACAACCGTATCTACTGAAATAACCTGATTCAGGGATTGGATCACCACATCAATGACATCTTCTGAAAGAGCCCCCTCCTCCAGACATTGTTTGCAGACACAGATGCCTTTACTCACTGCCTCAACGGCTGCAAAATTATTGCAGGCCGTTTTAAGAATAATGGCGTTAATTCCCTGAATAGACAGATCAATGACCTGAGAGAGAACGCTGAATTCGTCAGGAATGCACGGCAGAATGGCATGCATATCTGAGCAGACAGCATTCCATCCATCGACATCATTCAGACCTATGGTTTCAACCGTATCAATAACCGGCTGGAGTTTTTGGATGATTTCTTCAATTGGCTTCATGGAATTGACCATAGTTAGGGATTAAGGGAAAGATTCGGGAGACAGAATCGTGTTTGCTGGTAAAACCAATGCCAGTATGTCATTCATTGCGAATTGACATCCACGAGGGAGTTACATAGCTGTTTATGCATTGCTGGAAAGAACCGTACCGCAAACTTCCCCCTGATACATTTTTCCGGTACGGAAATACACCGGAGGCGGAGTCACCAATTGCACAATCAACTTAATTGAAGATCGAATCAGATTTAACGAGTGCGCTATCAAGGACTTATTGATTTCATTTTCCTTATTAATGTTCTGAACAAGAGAAGAAATATCCGCAGCGTACTGGATCAGTTTTAAAGAAAAAGGAAGCTCCACCCTTTGGGCCAGTTGCGTCAACGTCAGGGCAAGAGACGAGCATCCCAAGCAATTGGATATCTTTCCCATTACATCTTTTCGCTTCTCATCTTGCTCATTAATCAACAACAGTATCATTTCTTTCTTGATCCGGGCTGCATCAACCGCATCCAGTTTTGCACTGACAACTGCTTTTTTTTCACTCTGCAAGATATCCAGCAACGACCGGTAAAGGCCTGCCTGATTCTCTAACACCATGAACAACTCTTTTAACATATTTTCCATATTATCACCCGTTTTTTTTTTAAGTAAAAGGTCACTTATGTCATTCTGGTCGCCCCAAAGAAAAAATACCCTGGAAGCGTGGGCTTCCAGGGTATTTTTACGGTAACCTGTCATGAGCTGCCAGTCGCAATCACAGTGCAAACGAAAGCTTTCGTGTAATGTTACAGCCTGCCCACAGAAACCCGAAAAAATCAACTTTCCAAAACAGGAACACTATAACAGTTCATTCAGCAGTGATTCACCCATTATACGGTGAGCAATTCTCTCTGAAGAAATTTGGTAAGCCCCCATGGCAATCTGATTCTTGATATCTGCCACTTTCTCGACCCGAACATCAGGAATTGTCTGCAACCAATTTTTCGCCATCTGGATTTCCTTGGCCATCGGTGAAAGCAATACCCGATCTTGGCTGGAATCCAAAGTGAAATTATCCCCGGATGCCTTCTCTTTCCCCTTAAGTCTGGAAGCTTGGCTGGTATAGGCTTTTACGTCTGCAGGACGATTTCTATCAATGAAGTTTATCATAATGCCGCTCCTTCATGTGTTGATGTTTACCCTGCATAGAATATCAGCGTTTATCAGTCAAAACTTTAACATTATTTCTTATCCTTTCGTATTGACGATTTCCGGAACCGTTTCCACTTGTTTTCGAAACATCGAAGACAGCCCTATGCCTCCGGATGCGGAGAATGTTTTTGACATCTCGGCATCCAGCATCGTTGTAAACATTTCTTCGGCCTTTCCGCCGCTTATAAGTCCGCCTTTGGGAATTGATGCCCGCATTTCCTTGAACATATTCTGGATAAACAGGGCCTCCATATCCTCGCATGCCGAGTTTATTTTGGAATCCTGAGAAACAGAGCGGGTTGTACCTATGTTCATCCCCGTCCCTGCATGAATGCCATAACCGGTGGTTGTTTTAAGTGATATATCCATTTCTGGCACCCCCTTTTGACAGCGTTATACCCAATAATCATGTTCCTTACAGCTTACGATTGCGCCATCCTTATCAGTTTTTTACATGAGTTCCAGCTTGGCTTGCAGCACACCGGCAGCTTGCAGGCCCTGAAAGATGGAAATCAAATCGCGCGGTGTGACCCCCAACGCATTAAGCGCCCGGACAATTTCTCCGATACTGGCGCCGGACTCCATCAGATAGATTGGGGATTTTTCTTCTTTAACCGCAATATTGGTATTGGGGGTTACCACCGTCTGGCCTTGGGAAAATGGCATTGGCTGAGAAACATCGGACGATTCTTTAATCTGTATGCTCAGGTTTCCGTGAGCAATGGCGACTTTCGAAATCCGGACATTTTCACCGATCACAACCGTACCAGTCCGTTCATTGACAACCACCCTGGATACCACATCCGGAGTTACACTAAGGTTTTCGATACGGGTTACAAACCCAACCACGTTATCCATATATTCGGGAGGAACGCGCACTTCGATACTGCCCGAATCCGAAGTCCTGGCGATTTGAGATGGAAAAGAAGTATTGATGGATTCTGCAACCCGCGTAGCCGTTGTAAAGTCCTGATGGTTTAATGTAAGCATCAGACTTTCCTTGTTCTTGAAACTGGATGAAACTTCCCTCTCAATCAGGCCGCCTCCGGCGACTCGGCCCACAGTGGGAAAGTTTTTTTGAGTACCGGCCCCGGCACCCTGAACAGAAAATCCGCCGGTGCTTACCGGCCCCTGGGCAATGGCATAGGTCTGGCCGTCAGCAGCCTTTAACGGAGTAAACAACAGCGTTCCCCCCTGTAGGTCTTTTGCATCGCCAATCGAACTGACCGAAACATCCATTCGCATACCCTGCCTGGAAAATGGCGGCATATTGGCGGTAATCATCACTGCTGCAACGTTTTTCACCTTGATATCTATTGGGTTAACCGTCATCCCCATTTTTTCAAGCATACTGGCCAGGGACTGAACCGTGAATTTGGCTTTATCACCATCGCCCGTTCCATTTAAACCAACAACCAGACCGTAACCTACGAGTTGATTTTGACGAACCCCCTGAATTTCAGTTATTTCCTTGATCCTTACCGCATGGGCGGTGGCAACCAGACATAGGAGGATACCCAGTGCAATCACTGCCTGGATCAAGATCAAGCGATTGTTCAAGCATATTTTTTTCATGGAATCACCGTAATAAAAGTCATCTGTTATGGTTTGAGAGAGTCCAGTCACCACAACCGGATACCTGTTTTTATTTGGCTAGAATGGGGAGATGACATCAACAATATTGGCCAGCCAGCCTTTGCGCTGCTGATCATTCACTATTCCTGAACCGCTGTAAGCTATTTTGGCATCAGAAATGAACGTTGATTGAACTACATTTTCAGCAGAAATGTCTCTGGACCGGATTACGCCAGTGACCACAATCAGTTGTTTTTCATTATTGACAATGACTTCCCTGGATCCGGAAATGGCCAGGTTACCGTTCGGCAATACCCCAATCACCCTTGTGGTGATATATGCACTCAAATCGCCGCTTCGGGTTGTGCCGCCCTGGCCGGTGAATTTGGTGGTTCCTGCGCCTGCGATTTTTCCAAAAGGATTAAATCCCGTCGTAGCACTGAACCCATTATTTTCAAGACCTAAAAACTTGTCAATGCCAACCGTCACGGATGAATCTCTGCCGGTATTGGTTGTAGCGTTGTTGGAGGCTTTTGAGGACTCCACGATTTTGATGGTCACAATATCCCCGACCCTTCTGGCCTTTGGGTTAACAAAGAGTTCGCCCATTGTGCCATTTTCCTGCCACAGAGATCCTTCAACAGATACTGGCGATGATTCCGCCACCATAAATGTGGGCTGCTGTTCGACCATCGGCTGAACCTGCTTTATCGTCGGGGCGGCGCACCCACAGAGAAATCCCATAGCCAGAGAACACAGACATCCCAGTTTGATAACCGACAAGCCCCATGTGCGCAGATCGTAGGTTGATCTGCGAAAGTCGTTTGAAATATTTCCATCTGTACGTTCCTCACATTCAGTACCCATCGGTTGTGTTTTTATACTTTGTTTTGACTTAAAGACCAAAAACAGTTGATTCATCATAGCACCTCCTCTATCAATACGGTCATAACACCTTAAAACTCCACCCGAACCGTTTTTGAATCCAGCACCCGGGCAAAAATTTCCTTGTTTGAATTCAGATTCACCACTTTGACACGATCTCCCATGCCCCCGCTTTCTTTAACTTCTCCCACGGCGGTAATCCTTAAATTTCCGGATTCAGCAACAATGGATACTCTGTCTTTGCGTTTGACCACCGGGGGCAGTTCAACGATATCGGTTCGAAAGACTTCTTTCGGGTTCATAACTCTCAGCGTTTTTTTCCCCACAACATCCTCCAGTCTGGAGATATAATTGGAGGGCAGATCCGCCATATCCATTGAAACGACATTCACATCTTCTTTTTCAATAGCCTGATTCCGGTTAAGGGGTTTATTAACAACAATGACATCAGTTTCAACTTCGATCTTGACTGTTGCCCATACCTTTTTGGGAGGCTGGCCCTGGATATCAAAAACAACATTCAGAGGAACTGTTCCCAGGTAACGAGTATCATTGGGCGGAACCACTTTATAAGAATAAGGCATGTCCGGAAGCGTCAGACCATTGCTGATCTGAACGAGTTTTATTTTTACCCGGCTTTTATCCCAGGGAACTTTTGCATTAAGAAAGTTCATCACAATATCTTCAATCATATTCCGGGTGATTTCAATGGATGCGCTATCGACCGTATCTGACCCTACAGATTGGGTCACAGTGGCAGGCTCGGCTGTTTCACCATCTTTTTCGAACGAAAACAGCATAACCAGTATTCCCAACAAGACCATTCCACACCATTTTTGCACCAACTGCCTGTTGCCGGCACCACCGGTCATCTGCAGATATTTTCGGCTATTTTTCATCATCGCGATCCCCTTGCTCTTTTGTAGGCGCTCGTCAATTGGGTTTTTTACCGTTTCAGATTATTGGCCAACTGTAGCATTTCGTCGGCAGCCTGAATGGATTTACTGTTGATTTCGTAAGCCCGCTGGGCCGTAATCATGTTTACCATTTCATCCACCACACTGACATTCGACATTTCCAGATTGCCCTGAGATATGGTGCCCCTGCCATCTTTGCCGGCTGTTCCTGTTGTCACGGTACCAGAGGCTTCGGTATTCAAATAGAGATTTCTGCCGATACTGCTGAGCCCGGCCGGATTCGGAAACTGGGCCAATTCTATGGTGCCGATTTGATTAGGTGTAACCTGTCCCGCCGTAAGAGCAGATACGGTGCCATCCATTCCGATGCTTACCGAAACGGTGTTGCTGGGAACTGTTATTGCTGGCTCCAGGAGGTATCCGTCTGAAGTCGCAATTTCCCCATTACTGTTCAGTTTAAAAGCACCCGAGCGGCTGTATGCAATTTCTCCATTTGGCTGCATAATCTGAAAAAATCCGCTTCCTTCAATAGCGACATCCAGCTCATTTTCGGTGTGCTGATAATTCCCCTGAATAAAGATTTTCTGTGTGGCTACCGGTCTTGTACCTTGTCCCAGTTGAATCCCGGTCGGCACCTGATTGCCGGATGATGAAGCTGCTCCTGCCGGACGAAGAGTTTGATAGAGTAAATCCTGAAAATCCGCCCTACTGCGTTTAAAACCGGTAGTGCTGACATTGGCAAGATTGTTTGAAATCACGTCAATGTTTAATGACTGTGCCTGCATTCCGGATGCTGCTATGGATAAAGCCCGAGACATAATGGCCTCCTTATGACAGTTTTCCTACTTCATTGGTTTTGGTATCGACTTCATTCATGGATTGAAGAGCCTTCTGATAGGACTCATATCCCCGAACCACATTGATCATCTCGGTCATCATTTTGACGGGATCCACATTGGATCCTTCAATAAATCTTTGTTGAACCATAGTCTTTTTCGCAGGTACTCCTGGATCATTTGGGTCTTGTTGGCTGTAGAGTGAGTCCCCGATTTTCAATAGCCCTGATTTATTCGCAAATTCCACGATATTGAGGGCACCTACTTCCACGTCATCAACGATAACGGCACCGTTGGGACCCACAACGACCTGCTTTCCCGATATTTGAATTTGACTGCCGCCCTTGCCCAGAACCGGGTATCCTTCCTGGGTTACCAGGGTTCCATTCGAATTGAGAGCAAAACTCCCTTTTCTCGTATATTGCATGCCCTGAGATGTCTGAACTGAAAAAAAACCTTCCCCTTCCAGAGCCATATCCAGCACATTTCCTGTCTCTTTCAATTGACCCTGTTCAAAATTTGTAAACGTACCGACAGGCAGGCTCGATATATTGTTTATTGGCACATCTTTTGTCTGGTCGGCGGAAAGATTGTTCCAGACAGATGCTGGTGTTTCGGGAATCCGGAATACCCGATCTTCCTTAAATCCAACGGTGTTGGCATTGGCCATGTTGTTGGACAAAATCTCCAACCTCATTTCCTGAGACATAGTTCCTGACAGAATGCTACCGATTTCGCCTCTCATGCCGACCCCTCAAATAAAAAGTTCGCAAATTCACAAGTTGACAAGATAACGCATTTATCAACACCGGAACTTACGAACTTATTAATGCACAGAATATGCCATAGTTATGGCATATTCGATTTTAGTGAATCTGGCGCAAACTGGCGATCAGCTCAATTTCACACTGTGGAATTTTTATCCGCGATGCAATCTGCTTTGATCCCATTCCCAAATCCAGAAGACGCCTGACTTCATCATAGGGATCATTGGCAGCCCCGCCCTGCCTCTCCTCCCCCTTATTACGATTATTTTTTATTGAGGCCAGAACTCCTCCAAACGGCATATCTGCAGGCAGGTCTATCGGACTGGCGGTAAACGGTGCAGCATCTTCTGATCTGGTTGCGCCTGTTCTCAACTGTTTCGATCCTGTTTTCCGTTTCATTTTCATCAGATACAGCACTGTCAGAACACAACAACCAAACCCGATGGCATCCAGAAATATTTCCCAAGTCAAGAGTGTGGCATAAGTCATGGCATCATTTCCTTCAAAAATTAAGTGGCGACAGGGGAGACCTTGAGAGGTGAATGATGAAGTTTAATCCATGAGGATGGACAGGCCAACATGATTATATATGCAGTCATTTTATTGACGTTACCCCGAACATTTTTGACACCATAGATATAACCATCTTCAATTATTCACAAATCCATTCCTGATTAGTTTTTTGCGCAAATGGATTATTGCACCGGAGTGGATCTGGGATATTCTTGATTCGGTTAAATTCATGACTGCACCAATCTCTTTCAAAGTCAGTTCGTCCACATAGTACAGTGAAACAACCGTTTTTTCCTTTTCCGACAATTCGTCAATGGCTTTTGCCAGCGCCGCCTTGATTTCCTGCGCCCGGATCGACACGAGTGCGTCCTGATCCTCACCGCTCACAAGCTGGCTGAGAAGGTTTGCCTTTTCGCCGTCCGACGGGGAATCCATATCATCAATGCTGACAAAAGAAAAACCTGCCATACGCCGGACATCTTCAAATTCACCGGCGGTCATTCCCAATTCCAGGGCAACTTCCGAGTCCTCAGCCTCTCTGCCCAGTTTTTGCTCCAGATAAATCCAGGTTTGCTGCATTTCGCGTACTTTCTTCCGATTGCTGCGGGAAAGAACATCCCGTGACCGAAGCTCGCTTAAAACAGCGCCGCGAATTCGAAACATGGCGAAGGTCGCCAGAGTATTATCCCTTGCCGGGTCAAAGCGGTCTATAGACTGGATCAGCCCGATAACGCCTGCATGAATGAGATCTTCAACATCCACATGAGAGGGCAGATGAACAGCCATCCGATGAACGATTCTTTTGACAAACGGAAGGTATTCCGTAATCAGCCGGTTCCGCGTCTCATTTTCGTTCCTGTAAGGACTTGCTGTCATGCCAGTCACTTGCCCTCCCCCCGGCCCCCTCCCGCTGGGAGAGGGAGTGAACGGTTACAAAACAACACGTCACTGTTTGGTCAAATCCTGTTTATTGCCGATAAGTTCTTTCCAGAACAGTCGTGTATTCTTTGATGTGGATACCTGCGACTGACACAATTTCACTGCCAGGGAATTGAAACATTTGCTGGCCTGTGTATCCGGATACAGATCACATACGGCTTTTTGCTGTCTAACCCCGCGCCTGATGTTTTTATCGTAAGTTACATGCCCGATATACTCCATAGTGATGTCCAAAAATCTTTCGGAAACTAATTTCAGTTGCCGATAAACTTCATGAGCTTCCTGAATATCACTGACCATATTGACCAGCAGCTTGAACTGCTTCACGTCATAGCGGATGGAAAGAATTTTCATCAGGGCATAAGCATCGGTAATGGATGTGGGTTCAGGCGATACTACCACCAGAACTTCATGAGCCATCGCATTGAAATACATGACATGCGAGGATATCCCGGCGGCTGTGTCGATCAGAAGAATATCAATTGGATCAATCACATCATAGAGATCACTCAGAAAACTGGCGGTTTGTTCTTTGGACAGATTGGCCATTTCCTGAATTCCCGAGGAAGCGGGAAGAATTTTGATATTGCAGGGGCCCTCAACGATGATTTCCGAAAGGGTTTTTTCTCCGAGTATAACGTGAGAAAAATTGTATTTGGGCGTCAGTCCCAGAAGAATATCCAGGTTTCCCAACCCCAGATCGGCGTCAAAAATCATGACCTTCTTACCAAGTCGAGACAAGGAAATTCCAAGGTTGGCAACGATATTGGTTTTCCCAACCCCTCCCTTGCCACTTGAAATGGAGATTACCCGCGTGCGAGAGCCCTTATCAGACTGAGAAGGGGCTATTGCATTTTTGGCTGCCAGTTTTCTTGTCATAATGTTGATGACATTGCTTGGTGAACCCGTGGATATCGTCATATTGATGCCTTATCTTGAGTAACAGTGTAGGCCGTTTCCGACCTGGTGGACCTCAGTCTCTTCTGTATTCTGAAACTCCAGAATATCGCTGCAACAGGTTTTGCAGGGGCTGTATTTTTTTGAAATGGCTTCTTCAACGCTTTCGAATACAATACGATTTTCATTTTTGATTCGTTTGGCCCAGGCGCATTCAGGACTATGGAAATGAACGGATTTGTTATTGGCTACATAATGGTCCCGAAACCGGTGAGACTTGACGTTGTTTTTGATATATGGAATAATTTCCGCTGTTTTTTCGGGTGGAACATGACATGGCTTGCTTTCCTTGCAAGGATCCGCGATTAGCTCCATAACCTTTTCAAGCGAAGCGTTTTCAATACTATGCGGAATGGCATGACCACTCGTAAAATAGGAAACCGGAAGTTTTGAGCGCTTCAACAGATTAAACACATTGCCATAAGACTGTGTTTCGTCCAGTTTGGTGACAATAATGCTGTTTACGGACAAGGACTTATAGGCTTTCATCAGTTGGGTCAAATCCTCATTTTTTGTTGTAGCGGCAGCCACAAGATACACCGTATCGACACGAGCCTGTTTCATAATTGCGGACACTTCCTCAATCACCTGCAGATCACGGATTCCCATACCTGGCGTATCAATGAATATATGATCCATATTCTCGAAACGTTCCAGGGACTCCCTGAACTCACTGATGTTGGATGCCAGCTCCAGGGGAACACCGATAATCTTGGCATAAACCTGCAGTTGAGCTGCTGCTGCAACCCGCTTGGTATCAATAGTGATCCAGCCAACTTTCTGTTTCAACTGATGGGCGTAAATCGCCGTCAGCTTGGCAATGGCGGATGATTTTCCTCCACCTGCAGGACCGATAAAACCATGCAATTGCGGATAACTGCAAAATTTTTCCGGCGTTCCCGCTGATATTCCCATTTCCGAAAACACTTCAAGCAAACGGGATTTAAATGCATCACTACCCCATACCATTTCTGAGCCGGATTTGCCAGTGAATCTCTCCAAAAGTTCTTGAATGAAACTTTCTTCCACTCCTTGAAGTGCAAAGTGGCTTTTAAGCCTCTCCACGACCTTGTCCATTCCGGGGGAAGCGGACTGCGTGTTTTTTCGGATGGATATCGATTTTAAACCAGCCTGAATGGTATCCTTTAGGCTATTTTTGCTGATGGAGTCATCAATGCGAACGGAAATTCTCTGGCCTTTCATTGCGCCGGAAGAACCCCCTGCGGCAACTGCGACTGCTTGAGTCTCTATCGCTTGAGTTTCCATGGTGTCGTTCATTGTGTCGATTGCGGCCGTCACTTCAATGCCTGCCGGTTTTTTGACACCAAAAAGATTTTTTTCCTGACTCATGCTTCGGGCGGAAAGAATCACCGCATCAGGTCCGAATTCTTTTTTTATCAGCCGCAATGCCTCAGTCATCGTTGGTGCTTCAAATCGTTTAATCTGCATCTGTCAGCCTCACTATTCCCAATGATTGAATTCGGATACTGGGCAGAATATCATTATAGGACAATACCACCAGGTTTGGAATAAATCGGTCCACCAGCTTTCTTAGATGTAATCTAACCTGCACCGAACACAAAATAATCGGCTGAAGGTTCTGAGATGTGAATTTTTCAACGTTTTTGGCAATTTGTCTGATAATTTTCTGAGTAATCTCCGGCTCTATGGACAGAAAACTGCCTTGGGTAGTCTGCTGGAGGGATTGCAGCATCAGGTTCTCAATTGCATGATCCATGGTCATTATGGAAAGGTTTCCCTCCGGCGCAACATAAAGACGGGTGATGGTTCGGGCCAGGCCATGTCGGACATATTCGGTCAACATGTCCGGATCCTTTGTTACTGGAGCCCAGTCTGCAAGGGTTTCCATAATGGTAAGAAGGTCCCGGATGGGAATCTGTTCGACCAGCAGATTTTGAAGAACCTTCACCACAGATCCCAGTGGCAGCAGATTGGGAACCAGCTCCTCAACGATTCTTGGATATGCTTCCTTAAGTGTATCCAGCAGTTGCTGAACTTCCTGTCTTCCCAAATATTCATGTGCATGTTTTTTGATGACATCTGTAAGGTGTGTGGTCAGAACTGTTGGAAGATCAACCACCGTGTATCCTTTTCCCATGATCTTCTCTTTCTCATGTTCCTTTATCCAATATGCCGGAAGCCCGAACGTGGGCTCCTTGGTTGGAATGCCTTCTATTTTTTCCTGGGTCACTCCTGGATTAAGGGCCAGATAATGATTGAGCATGAGATCACCTTTTGCAACTTCGTTGCCTTTCAGTAAAATTGAGTATTCTCCAGGCTTCAACTGCATATTGTCCTGAATATGTACCGAAGGAACCAGTATGCCGACATCCTGCGCGATCTGCCTGCGAACGGATTTGATACGTTCCAGAAGCTCGCCGTTCTGAGCGGCATCCACCAGCGGGATCAGCCCATATCCAACTTCGAGTGCAAGAACATCCAGCGGAGGCATGAGTTTAACCGCTTCCGGAGCTTTGGCTTTGGCAGTTTCAGCCTGACCTGTTAGGCCTTCTCTCGCACCGTCAGATTGGGGAGATTTTGAAAGGACATACGCCACGGTTCCTGTCAAAGCGGACAATATCAAAAATGGAATCATTGGAAGTCCAGGAATCAGGGAAAATCCAAATAGAGCTGAACTGGCAATGCCAATGGCGCGGGGCTGAACCAGCAGTTGGGAGGTAATCTCTTTTCCCATGCTCATTTCAGAGCCGGCGCGACTCACAATGATACCCGCTGCTGTGGATACGATCAGGGCTGGAATCTGACTGACCAGCCCATCGCCCACTGTAAGAAGGGTATAAACTCGGGCAGCGTCATAAAAACTCATGCCGTGCTGAAAAACACCGATTCCCAGACCTGCAATGATATTGATCATGGTAATCAGGATACCGGCGATGGCATCTCCACGCACAAACTTATTGGCGCCGTCCATTGCTCCGTAGTATTCGGCTTCATGCGCGACCAGACGCCGCCTGACCTTTGCTTCCTGGTCATTGATGATACCGGCGTTTAGATCTGCATCAATACTCATCTGTTTACCCGGCATGGCATCCAGGGTGAACCGCGCCGCAACTTCGGCAATCCGTCCTGCGCCTTTGGTAATGACCATAAAGTTAATGACGACAAGAATCAAAAATACAATCACTCCAACCAGATAGTTGCCGCCCACGACAAAATTACCAAACGCCATGATCACTGCACCCGCAGCATCAGTCCCTTCATTGCCATGAAGAAGAATCATTCGGGTGGACGCTACATTCAACGCCAGCCTGAACAGGGTGGTAATCAGAAGTATGGATGGAAACGAGGACAGCTCCAAAGGTTTTTGAATATACATCCCGACAAGAAGGATAATCAAAGAAAACGTGATATTGAAAGACAGCAGCAGATCCAGCAGAATTGATGGAATCGGCACGATCATGATCAGCAGGATGGCAATGACTGCAACCGCCATAAAGATGTCAGAGCTTCGTAAAAAGCGTGCAATCTGTTCTGCAAACATATTCTGTATAGCGATTTCCATATTTTTCCGTTAAAAGGGAAGAGGGTTAATTTGACAGAAAAAGAATGCAGGATTTGTGCCAACTGGTAGGGAAAATGCGTGCGGATATGAGGTTTTCAAGAATGTATAGACTTTCAGATATTACATTTCGCAAGGCTAAAGGGAGGAAGTTGTATTGTAATACGCTGACGACCGATAACGCAGCGAAATTTAATATCTGAAAGTCTATATTAGCGGATGCCTTTGAGTCGATAGACATACGCCAGTATTTCAGCAACAGTTCTGTACATCTCGAACGGAATATCGGCCCCAACAACCACGGATTTAAACATAGCGCGGGCCAAGGGCTTGTTCTCGACAATGGGAATACGATTTGATTTGGCGATTTCCTTGATTCTTTCGGCAATGAAGCCGGCGCCTTTGGCGACAACCTTTGGGGCTTGCATGTTTTTTGAATCGTACTTGAGAGCGATTGCCAGGTGGGTTGGATTGGTGATGACAACGGTTGCATCCGGAACTCCATCCATCATTCGGCGCCGGGACATTTCCATTTGGATGGAACGAATACGTGATTTAACCTTTGGGTCTCCCTCGGTCTGCCTGGATTCTTCCTTGACTTCCTCTTTGGTCATTCGCAGATCTTTTTGATGTTGCCACCACTGGAACAAATAGTCCATGCCTGCGATGGCGGCCATGGCCAGAAATGTATAGAGGCAGATTCGAAGCGAGATCGTGCCGATAAAAGCCCATATCTCCTGCACATCCATCTGGATGAGCAACGGTAGGGTCTGCGCCTCTCCTTTGATCAGAGAATAGGCAATACTTCCCAGAACCAGAATTTTCCCAATTGCTTTGATGACATCAGTAAAAGATCGGATTGAAAACAATTTTCCAATACCCTGAATCGGGTTAAGCTTTGATAATTTTGGGGACATGGACTTGGTGGAGATCGTAAATCCAACCTGAAAAACACTTGCAGCAATTCCAAGAATGAGTGTAGCCAACATCACCGGGGAAACAATCAGTGCAAATTCCGCCATCACGTTGAGAATAAGAGTCTGAAGGGAATCATCCCGGAGAGAAATTTCGCTCATACCGCTGATGTATCGTTGCATTGCCCCGGCCATTCTGTGAACCATCCATGATCCGGTCGCGTAAAGTGCAACAATGGCTCCAAGAAGAACGATCGCTGACGAAACCTCTTTGCTGTGAATGGCCTGGCCTTCTTCTCGGGCTTCTCTCTCACGCTTGGGGGTGGCATTCTCGGTTTTCTCCTGGTCGTTATCCGCCATGGGTTTTTCCTGTTATCCCATCAGTTTCATGATCTGAATTATTTCCTTCCCCAGCTCGTTAAGCAGTTGACTTAAATAAGTCATCATTATGGGAAGAGAAAGAGAAAGAAAGAGAAATCCAATCAATATATTTACTGGTGTAGCCACCATAAACACATTCATCTGAGGAACGGTTCGGCCAACCAGACCCAAGCCCAGACTGACTAGAAGAAGAGAAACGATCACGGGAGAACCTGCCTTGACAGCGATAACGAACATTTCGCCAGTAGCCTGAGTGAGGCGGGCCATAAGACTCCCCGAAGAGTGAAAACCGAATGGTGGAATCAGCGTAAAGCTCTCGACAAGAGCCCGAAGAACCAAGTGATGGGCATTGGTTGTTAAAAAAATCAAAATGGCAAACATATAAATCAGTTGGGATATAACAGGTACCTGACTACTGGACATTGGATCAATCACGTTGGCGACGCTGAAGCCCATTTGAAACGCCGCCAACTCACCTGCCAGGTGAATGCCGGCGAAAATCAGCCGGATCAGAAACCCGATAATGACACCGGTGAGTATTTCACATGCAATACCAACGACAATCTGAATTACAGACATGCCGAATGCAAGCGGCTCAAGACGGACAATCGGATAAAGCATCAGGGTAATGGTAAAGCAAAGTCCGACTTTGAAAATAACGGGAATATTGCGACTGTCAAATACCGGTACAGTCAGTGTCATCGCACTGACACGCAAAAATATAAACAGAAAAAGTTGAATCTGAGGCAAGGAAATGTTGAGTGTGATCATATTTTTCAGGGATCAGGAGGCAGATATACTTTGAGCTGTCAATGACTGAGTTTTTATTCACTGCAAAGATTGCAAAGAAAAGATTCAATAAACTAACCGCCACAAGAGCGTTGTCTTCTTTGCGTCCTTTGCGTCTTTGCGTTGAATTAATATTTAGCGAACAGTTATCGGCAGATTGACAATGATATTGCGGGTAAAATCCACCATTAATTCCATCATCCATGGAAAGAAGATGATCAGTGCAATCCCGACTGCAATCATCTTGGGAATCAGCACCAGCGTCATTTCATTAATCTGGGTTGCAGCCTGAAACACGCTGACTATAACCCCGGCAATCAGACCCACCAAGAGTACAGGCATCGACAGCAGTGCCGCTGTTTTCATGGCTTCCAGAAAAAAACCCGTTACGAATTCCGGTGTCATCTGCTATGCTCCTTTCACACAAACCCTTTGACCAGAGACCCCACAATCAGATGCCACCCATCCACCAGAACAAACAGGAGCAATTTAAAGGGCAGGGAAATCATGATGGGTGGAAGCATCATCATACCCATGGCAAGCAAAACGCTTGCAACCACCATATCAATGATCAGAAACGGAATAAAAAGCAAAAACCCCAGTTGAAAAGCTGTTTTCAGCTCACTGATGATAAAAGAAGGAATCATGACCATTGTTGGAACATCAGCCGGTGTATCGGGTCGTTTAAGCCCTGAAATTTCGACAAAAAGCGCAAGGTCTTTTTCCCTGATCTGCTTGTACATAAATTTGCGAATGGGGATTAAGGCCGTATCAATAGCCTGTTCAGAACTGATTTTTTTCTCTATGAACGGCTGAACGGCATTTTGGTTTACATCCTGCCAGACTGGAGTCATGACATAAAAAGTAAGAAACATGGCCAGACCGATAAGGATCTGATTTGGGGGCATCTGCTGGGTGCCCATGGCCTGGCGAAGCAGGGAAAAAACGATAATAAACCGTGTAAAGGATGTCAGCATGATCAGAATTGACGGAGCAATGGACAGCAGGGTCAGAGCTGCAAAAATCTGAAGAGCAACCGAAACATCTTCAGGCCCCTTTGCTTTATCCATGGCAATGGAGATCAGTGGGAAATTGCTGGATGGCAGCGGAGGGTTCGCCCCATATACCGCAGATACCATCACCATCAGGATGAACCCG
>Ga0194052_1000265_pt1 | contig 36550 bp, 12 predicted proteins | sample SepL226m_MetaG_FD_160117 | JGI IMG/M metagenome (GOLD analysis project Ga0194052, IMG submission 160117) | Anoxic zone freshwater microbial communities from boreal shield lake in IISD Experimental Lakes Area, Ontario, Canada - Sep2016-L227-6m | ecosystem: Environmental > Aquatic > Freshwater >...
ATTCTATTGCTGCCAGAACAACATTTTGTATTTCTAATGGCATAGGTTCTATATCGTGTATCTTTTTACTCATCTTATATATTTTATCAAAAATCGCTTCTATTAGCGAGGATTTATGATATATCCACCAATATCATAAATGAAATTCTTATTAATTTTAACTTTTATAATATCACCGGGTGAATATCCTGCAATATTTCTTAATACAACCAGTCCATCTACATCGGGTGAATCATGTATTGATCTTCCAGAATATCTATATCCTGGATAAAGTTCTTCTTCTGATGGCGTATCAAGAATTATATCCAACTCTTTCCCAATAAGTTTATTAGCCCAGTTTTTAGTGATCTTTTGCTGGAGTTCCATAATTGCATTAAATCTTTCTTCGGATATTTCGGAATTTACTTGATTTTTCATAGAATAAGCCGGGGTGCCAGGCTCAGCAGAATATCTAAAGACTCCTAAACGCGGGAATTTCATATCCTTAATAAAATCATATAACTCATCAAATTCTTCTGCTGTCTCACCCGGAAAACCGACTATAAATGTTGTTCTGATGGTTATATCTGGAATTAAAGTTTTAAGTTTTTGAATTAACTTAATTGTTTCGTCTTTCGATATTTTTCGGTTCATATCCGACAAAATTCGTTCAGAGATATGTTGTAATGGCATATCTATATACGGTAGAACTTTTTTGTTTCTCGACATAGCTGCAATAATTTCGCCAGACACATGCGCAGGATGTGTATACATTATCCTGATCCACTGCAGATTTGGAATGTTTTCCAATTCATCTAATAAAATTGAGAGTTGCTGCAATCCTGTAGTGTCTATCCCATAATTGCTGGTATCTTGAGCAATTAATATTATCTCTTTTACGTTTCTATCGTTTACTAAGCTTTTTGCTTCGTCAATAACATCCTGTAATGGCCGCGAATGATATTTTCCACGGATTCCCGGAATTGCACAATATGTGCAGCAATTATCGCATCCATCTGCGATTTTAAGATATGCCCAACCATGGCCACTGCTTAAAGGTCGTGTGATATATTGTTCCTTATTATATTCACCAGAAAAGTCTGGGATATACTCGATGTCTTCATCACTTATTTTTCCTGCAAAATTGTGGATGTTACTGTAGCCATTTATCCCAATAATTGCATCAATCATTGGAAAGCGTGATAAGATATGTTCATTATCGCGTTCTGGCAGACATCCGGTAATAATTAATTTGCAATTAATTCTTTTCTTAATTTCGGAATAATATTCAATTACATTGGAAGCTTCATCCCGGGACGATTCAAGAAAAGAACAGGTATTTATAATAATACATTTTGCAATTTCTGCGTCAGGGGTCATTACCCAACCATTTTGCATCATAATGCCTGATATTAATTCAGCATCTACTTTATTTTTTGCGCAACCTAAAGATTCAATATAAAAAAGGTTATTGTATATTTCTCTTGTGTTCATGGATTTAATATACTTTTTATTTGGAAAAAATGGAAGGATTTTAATTAAAAGAGAGAATAGTTTATATAGATATTATGAGGTAAATTAAATGAGATATGACCCAATTAATCCTAAATGTCCCCACATGCTGCATGGTGGCGATTATAACCCAGATCAATGGCTGCACATGCCTGAGATTATTAGTGAAGATTTTCGCTTAATGAAATTGGCTGGTTGCAATGCAATGAGTGTTGGAATCTTTGCATGGTCAGCACTTGAACCCGAAGAAGGTAATTATAATTTTATATGGTTGGATGATATCATGGATAGATTAGCTGAACAAAATGCATTTGCAGTATTGGCAACACCATCTGGTGCCAGGCCGGCATGGATGGCGCAAAAATACCCGGAAGTATTACGATATGGTACAAATCGCGTGCGAAATCTATTCGGTACACGTCATAATCATTGTTATACATCTCCAATATATCGGCAGAAAGTTGGAGACATGAATCGCCGATTAGCTGAAAGATATAAAAACCATCCAGCGTTATTACTATGGCATTTGTCAAATGAATATGGTGGAGAATGCTACTGTCCATTATGTGAAGATAAATTCAGAAACTGGTTAAAGAATAAATACAATAATGATTTGAATGAGTTGAATATTGCCTGGAATGCATCATTCTGGAGCCATAGTTACAGTGACTGGAGCCAAATAGAAGCACCTGCACCTCACGGTGAAATGATAGTACATGGCATGAATTTAGATTGGAAACGTTTTGTATCTGACCGACATGTAAATTTTATGTGCCATGAAATTGATGCTATTCGCGAATTCTCTGATGCTCCAGTTACTACAAACATGATGGGGTTTTATACGGGGATAGATTATTACAAAATGGCTGAACATATTGATGTTGTATCATGGGACAGCTACCCATCCTGGCATCATAAAGAAGATGATATAAGCACTGCTTCTTATTCAGCTTTTGTGCATAATTTAAATCGAAGCATGAAAGGAGGAAAACCTTTTATGCTAATGGAATCCACGCCATCTGCTACGAATTGGCAGGATTACGCGAAATTGAAACGACCTGGCATGCACCTGTTATCATCATTACAAGCCGTTGCACACGGTTCTGATACGGTACAATATTTCCAGTGGCGAAAGAGTAGGGGATCTAATGAAAAGTTCCATGGGGCTGTCGTTGACCATGTTGGAAATGAACACAATAGAGTTTTTCGTGATGTTGCCAAAGTAGGATCTACCCTTGCGAAATTAGATGATATTGTCGGTACGACTGTTCCATCAGAAGTGGCAATACTGGTGGATTGGGAGAATATGTGGGCAATTAATGACGCTAAAGGTCCTCGAAATGACGGCCACACTAAATATCTTGAAACTTGTCATCAACACATTTCACCACTTTGGAAATCCGGTGTACCTTTTGATGTGGTTGATTCTGACTCACCAATTGATAAGTATAAATTACTCATTATGCCAATGCTTTATATGATTAAACCGGGTGTTGCAGAAAAATTAGAAACCTTTGTTGAAAATGGGGGAACCATAATAACAACATACATGACTGGATGGGTAAATGAAACGGACTTATGCCATCTTGGCGGGTTTCCTGGGCCATTAAGAAAATTATGTGGAATTTGGTCAGAAGAGATTGATTGTTTAACTCCTGGTGAAACAAATCCTGTAGCATTTTTAGAAGGTAATCATTTAAGTATTGCCGGAGTATTTGACGCTCATACTTTCTGTGAAATTATTCATCCAGAAACAGCTAAGGTCTTGGCGTGTTATACAAGCGATTTCTATTCCGGTACACCTGCAATGACAGTGAATAAGTTTGGCAATGGAAAAGTTTATTATTTGGCAACAAGATTTAATGATGACCTGCTCGATTTAATTTATGAATATATTATTCCCAAATTAAAAATTCGCAGATCGATTAATGGTATTCTCCCGACTGGAGTAACAGCGAATTATCGAACTGATGGAAATAAAGAATATATTTTTGTCATGAACTTTACTGACAGGTCGCAATCTGTGGCTTTATCGGATAACACAATTTATAACGACATGTTTACTCGTTCAAAAGTACGTGATAACGTTGACCTTAATGCTTTTGGTTTGCGGATATTGGTAAAGGATTGTTCATAAAAATAATCTGTCTATATCTTTTATACATTCATTAAAAGGTTCTATATCATCAAATAAAGGGAACTCAACGCAGAAAGTTTTATCATATTTTATATCTTTAAATGCGCTGAAATAATCATCCCATGGTACAGAACCTTTTCTATATGGACAATGGTCGTCATCAATACCGTGGTTATCGGCTAAATGCACGTGACTTAATCGGTTAGATAGTGAAGTAATCAGTTCGTAGCCATTTTTTGACATATTTCCATGTCCGGTATCGAAGCAAAATTGGAGATTATTACTATCAATTTTATTGAAGATAGCTTGAAATTCCCATTCTTCAGAATATAATTCATGACAATTTCTATATTCGTATGGGTAATGATTCTCTAATTTTAATATGATATTCTTCTTCTCAGATACTCTAATGACTTTTTGTATGATATTTTCGGTGCATTGTAATCCTGATTCGTGGTTATCACTGCTGCCGCCATGTATTACAATACCAGTTATTCCAGATTGATTGCATATTTCTGCCCAATACAATAATGCATCAACCCCTGCTTGTTCTCCTAATTGTGCGAGATTTTCCCAGATATGGCCTTCGGTAATTAAGTTATATTTTACTTTCAAATCAGGTAGTAATTTATAATCATTTTTAGATAAGTGTGGTGAATTAAATGATTTATCAAGCGAAAATTCTATTCCATCTAATTTAAGATTAATTTTAGCTGTGTGACAACAGTCAATGATATTATCCCAATGAAAATGTAAGGCACTAATTATTTTTTTCATTTCCAACTCCAGACAAAACATGTTAACCGTTTAAGTGTCAAAGATTATAGCTAAAATTTTGGAAGTTCACAAATGAAATTTAATTTTTCAAAAATAAACATTATCATTTTCTTATTGTTGTTATCTGCTGTAACGTCAGCTTTCTCTCAATCAACGTTTAAATTAACTGACGACATGTCTTCGGATCAGTATGATTTTTCGTTTAAATTGAAACAACTAAATCAAACAACAAAGAATCTATCAGTGAAAATTGAACAGAAAGATTCTAATAACTTTTTAGAGTTAACAATATCGCCTTTAGACATTTCTTTGACAAAAGTATTGAATGGCAAAAAACTATCAATTGTAAAAATTCCTGCAGCAAACGGGTGGATGAATACTGTCGAATTGCTAATTGCACGTAGAGACACATGGATTGGGATTCAACTAAATAACAATCTGGTTTGGAATGGCATTGTTGACAGGACTGGCGGCGATGAAGCAATGTCGCCTAAAAACACTAACTGGGAAATGACCGAAGTAAAAATGCAACGAACCGAACCGGTTGTATTTAATGATGACTTTATGCGGACTTCAGATGAAGATACAGGTAAATGGATAAATAGTTCAGGAAATTGGGGACTAACTTCTCCTTATGATAAAGTACCTCACGGTAAATTGCCAAGATTTAATTATGCAATTTATTCTCAGAATCCATTTTCAATTGCTGGTTCAACGAATGATTCAACAAAACCTGCAATTTATTTAACAGGTGATAATCTTTGGGATAGTTATCATTTTAGCGTGTCTATGCAGCCTGCGAGTGATGGTGGGGCTGGAATATTATTGAATGTTAATGATAAAAATAAAGGTTATGCTGTAATTTGGTATCCGGTTGTAGGTAAAGATAACAAAAATGCAAATTCATTAGTTTTGTATCAATGGCAGGATAACAAATTTACTGAAATAAGCAGGACAACCGGTGGCTTTATTCCAAAGCAATGGTATAACATGTCTGCAATTTCCCGTCCTGGTAAAATAACAATCTTAATTGATGGCAAGCAACGAGCAGCAATTGAAAATCCTATCCCATGGAAAGGTGGAATAGGATTACTATCAGAGTCAAAAACTGGTGTAACTTATGATGATGTTGCAGTAACCTCTTTTAAAGCTGACCTTGATGCTTTGGCAGAATTAAAAGCTGAAAAAATTGGCAAAAGATTTCAAATTGATAATAATGGAATGAAAGAATGGGCTTTAACATCGTCTGACTGGGTGACAAGTACAGTTGATCCTAATTTGAAATGGTATAACTGGAACATATATGGTGATAAATATTGGATGGTTATGAGTGGCAGTTTGCTGAAAAATTTATCAGGAAAGATGTCGTTTCTGTTGTCTACTGATGGAAATGATATTGATTCTGGTTATGCAGGTGATATAAAATTTGATGCAGCAGCAAAACCTGTTTTTACTATTAAACGGCAAGGAAAAGTTGTTGCAACAGTTGAAAATGATATTGAAAGCAGAGATGATTTATATATCAGATTAAGAAAGAACGGCAACATAATTTCCTTTGAGTTAGATGACAAAGTGATATTATCCTATAAAGATGAAAAACCACTCACTGGCAGCAAGGCAGGTTATATTATAAATGGATATTTAGGGACAATGTCGAATATTATGGTAGTTTCTAAAAATCTTTATGATTATACATTTTCGGATGCACCCACAGATTGGTATTCTGATGGTACGTGGATGTCTACTATTCGATGGTCATGTTCGCCTAATTGGTCGTTTTTAAGTGGTTGGAGTCGTGGCGATGCCGCATTATGGCATAAACAAAAATTTACAGGAGACCATGATTTTCAGGCATTTGTTGGTGTAAAAATGGAATATCCTCGAGAGCATGATTACTACGAACTTAGATATCGCGATTTTGCTATTTCTATATGTTCAGATGGAGTCAGTCCACGAACAGGATACTCTGGTGTATATGGTTTTCTCGATAAAGATGGCGTTAGAAAGACTGTATTAATGAAAAATGGTGAAGTCGTTGCTTCAAATGACGCAATTCCTCAAGGCAAAAGTACAAATCATAGAAATTGGTTTGATTTACAACTGAGAAAAAAAGGTGATACAGTAGAATTCTGGGTTGAAGGTCAAAAGCAATTAGAATATAAAGATCCCAAACCAATAGAAGGTGGCATTCCGGCAATTTGGACAAATGATAATGGTATATCATTAGCCCGATGTAGAATCTGGTTCGTTAACAATCCTGTAACAGTAACAGATAATAGAGTTGTTCTCGATGAACCCTGGTATCCAGAATGGGGAAATGCTGGACAGGCTACTTCGCTTGATTTTACATCATCATATTCATCTTCAGGTAAACCAATAAAATATGAATTTAAAAAAATATTAGCTCCAGATGGTCAGGAAGCGGCAACATTAAGTAAAGAAGGTGTAAATTCATTAATTCCGCGGGGATCTGGTGATTATTGGTACACTATAACTGGTACTGATGGTACAATTACTTCATCGCCATTTAATTTGAATTATAAAGTTTTTAATCCTGCTTTAGGTCGGGATGACAGCCATGCATTATGCCTATATAAATTTAATGAATCAGACGGAAGAACAATAAAAGATAGCAGTAAAAATGGTGATGCTGCTGATTTAACTATTTATTCAAATACTGGTGAAGGAAAAGATGATTTCTGGTGGCCAGTTCAAGGCTTAATGGTACATGGCAATACCCCCATTATGACGAAAAGTCCGGTAAAGAAATTACAGAAAATTAAAGATACCAAGGCTTTCACTGTAGAATGTTGGATATCAACAGATACTATATATCCACCATCTGGTTGGGCAGGTGTTATTTTAAGTTGTGAAAAAATTGGTGGTGAAAAGAATTTTACATTAGGACATTATTATTCAGGTGCACCAGGAAATATTTTAATGGTTACTCCTTCTTCACCATATTTAAAAGAAGATCCGCGTAATTTACCAGGTGCCGGTTTTAGAACAGGATTACAACATATTGTTGTAACATGGGATGGTAAAACGACAAAAGAATATATTAATAACATATTAGTAGCTGAACGAGAAATTGTATGGGATTTAACAAAATGGATTGATGATCCAGTTTTAATACTTGGAAACAATTCTGCATTTACTTTAGGGTATCGCGGAAGTTATTATCTAATCGTAATCCATGATAAAGCATTATCTTTAGAGGAAATAGATAGAAACTATAAAGCTGGTCCTTCTGCGAAATAATCTATATAATTAGAGTAATCTAACAATGGAGAATCAAAAAATGATATACCGTGAAATTGGAACAACAGGAATGATGGCAAGCGCAATTGCATTTGGCGCTTGGGCAATCGGTGGCGGCGCATGGTGGGGTGAGACTGATGATGCTGAGTCAGTAAATGCCTTACATGCAGCAATCGATAATGGCATTAATTTTATAGATACTGCACCAGTATATGGATTCGGCAGAAGCGAGGAAGTAGTAGGAAATGCAATAACAGGTAAACGTGATAAAGTAATTCTTGCGACAAAAGTTGGCTTATGGTGGAATGATGAACGTGGTGCTTTTTTCTTTACTCATCAGGATGGTCCAACTGTTCGCAGATCGTTACGTCCAGATACCATTGCAATTGAAATTGAAGATAGTTTGCGTAGATTAAAAACTGACTATATTGATTTGTATCAAACACATTGGCAAGCTATAGAACCAGAAAAAACAGCTATCGAAGATACTATGGCATCTCTTGTTAAATTAAAAGATGCTGGAAAAATTCGAGCGATTGGTGTCTCTAATTGTACCCCAGATCAAATGGATGAATATAAAAAGAGTGGAGATATAAGTGCTAATCAACCAAGATATAGTATGCTTGATCGTGCTATTGAAGATGAATTAGTTCCATATTGTATCAAAAACAAGATATCAATTTTAGCTTATTCACCATTAGAACAAGGATTACTAACTGGTAAAATTACTATGGATTCAACTTTTGCTAAAGGTGAAAATAGGAATAATTTAATTTGGATGAAACCTGTAAACAGGCAGAAAGTTATTAATGTTCTTGAATCCTGGGAAGATTTAAAAAATAAATATAATTGCTCAACATCACAATTAGTTATCTCCTGGACAATAAACCAGCCAGGAATTACATTCGCATTATGCGGAGCAAGAAAAGTTTATCAAATAGAAGATAACATAAAAGCTGCCGATATAAAAATAAATGAAGATGATATAAAACGAATGCGATATGATTTACAGACAACTTGTATAGCTGAATAGATTATTTTTTATATATCCTTTATATATAGCGTTAGTGAATTTCACTAACGCTATTTTCATAGCAGGATTTTTGTAAAAAGAATAGAAATTTATATTATAAAGGAAATTTTATGTATACTGATATATCATCTGCAACTTTTATTGATGAAACGATAGAAAAATATCGTAAATATGTAAATCCTGGTTTGGCGAATTTGATGGATTTCGTCGGTTTCCATGCTGTAGAATGGACAGGACATGGCGTTTATGTTCGCGATACTGCAGGAAATGATTATCTTGATTTCCTTGGTGGTTATGGGGTTTTTGCATTAGGGCATGCAAATCCTGTAGTTGTTAAAGCAGTTCAAGAACAAGCAGGCAGAATGGCGTTATCATCCCGCGTGTTATTCAATCGCCTTCAAGCAGATCTGGCTGAAAAATTGGCTGAAATAACACCAGGTAATTTACAATATTCATTTTTCTGCAACTCAGGTACAGAAGCTGTTGAAGGTGCATTGAAATTAGCGCGTCTTGCAACTGGTAAAACCGGGATTATAGGAACAGTGGGGGGCTTTCACGGAAAAACTTACGGTGGATTAAGCGCATCAGGACGTGATGTATATAAAACACCATTTAACCCAATGATTCCGAATTTTATTCATGCACCATTTGGTGATATAGGTGTTTTAGAGTCACTAATAGATGATATGACTGCGGCTGTTATAATTGAACCTATTCAAGGTGAAAATGGCGTTATTGTTCCTGAAAATGATTATTTGCCTGCTGTGCGTAAACTTTGTGATGATAAAAACATTCTCTTGATAGTTGATGAAGTTCAGACAGGATTAGGAAGGACTGGCAAGCTGTTTGCGTGTGAACATTGGGGTATTGTACCAGACATCATGACTCTTGCTAAAGCTCTCGGTGGTGGTGTTATGCCAATTGGCGCATTTACAGCCAGCGAAAAAATATGGAAAGTATTTGAACCAAATCCATTACTTCATTCTTCAACTTTCGGTGGAAATGAACTGGCGTGTGCGGCTGCTCTTGCTGCAATTGATGAAATAATTAATAATAAATTATCAGATAATGCTGCTGAAACTGGCGAATATTTAATAAATGGGTTGTATAAAATCGCTGAAAAATACCCGGGAACTATAACTGCGGTACGTGGCAAAGGATTACTTATTGGAGTAGAATTTACAGATAGAGATATTGCAGCGCTTGTTATTGCTGGTTTTGCTCAGCAGAAAATATTAGCAGCTTACACTTTGAATAATCCATGTGTTATTCGTTTTGAACCACCATTAATTATCACTAAAGATCATATCGATATAGTATTATCTGCTTTTGATAAAGCTATTTCTGGCGTTATGGACTTATTGCAGGAATAGTTCATTGAGTATCGATTTTGATAAAAATGTTGACTATTATAAAGTCCTTGAAATCGGTAGAAATTCCGATAGCGAAGAAATAAGAGCTGCCTATATCAATATATTACGTAATTTGAAAGCACATCCAGACTTGGGTGGCAGTCATGAATACGCAGTAAAAGTAAATATTGCATATCATGTTTTATCTGATTTAAATATAAGACATGATTATGATAATGCTCGGAATGAATTATATAATCATGCTCACACCTCAACGAAACGTATAATTTGCAAAAAATGCGGTACACAGAATATAATTACAGGTGAAATTTCAATAAGAAATGTATGCGGTAAATGTGGTGAACAATTTATAGAAAGTAATGGCGGTACAGTCCATGCGTTATCGCCTTCGCCAGATGTGCAACTTGATGTTAAGACAAACGTAATATTAGATAATCAATCAGAGGTGATTATTAATTTTGTTTATAAGGACAAGGTTAAACATTGTTTGCGTTGTGGGAAATCCTGGGAGAGTGGTACAGATATTGAAATCATAGAACGATGCCCATCTTGTAGAAGTAAGAAATGGTCACTATTCAGACTTTTTAAATGTAGATTTTGTCAAAAGAGGTTTGTAACTGTAGACCTTTATCATTGGGCATATAAGATATATCCGGTATGTCCATATTGCAAAAAAAAGTCATGGAATGCTGGTTCAGAAAAAAATCCTTTAAAATGGTTACTATCAAAGCTGTCTGGATTGTGAAAATCACTTGCCTAAATGTGCTTATGCTTGATATACTTTTGTAACAGTAAAATTAAGTTCAACCAAAATAAATACCAAGGGGTTAATAATGAAACCTTATGAATCCGAAATGGGTTTTGATTTAAAGATGATGAAATGGGATACTGCTGGTTTAATTCCTGCGGTTGTACAAGATAAAGACGGTGAAATATTAATGGTTGCTTATATGAATAATATCGCTTTAGAGGAAACCATTTCAACTGGTTATGGTACTTATTATTCAAGAAGCAGACAAAAGCTATGGCGTAAAGGTGAAAGCAGCGGGAATAGACAAAAAGTGCTTGAAATTAAAGTAGATTGCGATCTTGATTGCATTATTCTCAAAGTTGAACAAGTTGGCGGAGCATGTCATACTGGTTATTATTCATGTTTCTACCGAACACTTGAAAATAGGGTTTGGAAAATTTCTGCAGAGCCTGTTTTTAACCCGGAAGAAGTATATGGTAAATAATTTTTTTCAGGAATCTCCTTTATTAAGGAGCAACGAAGTGATAAATCGGGGAACCTTAAACTCCTCGGGAAAATCCAGAGTTAAAATCTGGGCTAATATCCTGTTGTTATTGTTAATATGCATGACTTTATTGATGCCAGTATCTTCTTTTGCTGCAAATCGCGGACAAAAGCGGCAGAGTGTGGCATCTGTGGTAAATTTGACAGCATCACCAGGTGAGGAAATGACACCGGAGTGGTCTCCTGATGGCAATTTTATTGCATTCACATCTGATGCAGTTGATAGTAATAATGATGGCAAATTAGATAGTGTTGTTTTAAATAAAAGATATTTATATATAATTCGTCCTGATGGAACTGGTTTAAAGCAGTATCCATTATCAGTAGGCAAAGTTCAAAGTTTCGTCTGGTCAACAGTGCCTATTACTCATGATGTCAATACTCCAGCTTATGGTATTTTCGTTATTATTAATACAGGAACTGATCTGGCACCAGAGAATTCATTGAATTATTTCACACAAGCAACTTTAAATTTACATAGGGTCTGGCCAGCAGATGTAAATGTAGAACAACCTAAATCTATTAATTCTGCTTGTATCTCAAAAGATGGAAGAACTGTATTTTTTGATATGCTAACGATGGCTAATGCATGGGACATTTATAAATTATCTATTGTTTGGACAGGGACAGTTCCAAATGTTGCTACTGGTGATTTATCTGTTCCACAACGATTAACAAATGCAACAACCGGAAAATCTTTTAAAAGTCCTGCCATTGCAAATAATGGTACAGAAATTATTTATGCATATGCAGACCAATTTGCTGCTGATTCTTTGTCACATATCTATAAAATGACATCTGGTGGTACCTTGCAAACTCAGTTGACAAATGGAAATGGTGATGACACACAACCAAAATATACTCAGGATGGGATGCTTTTGTTTACCTCTAACCGATCAACAGAAATTGGAGATACTATAACTAATAAGAATATCTGGCGAATGAAATATGGTATAGAAGGAACTGGCGATCCGATTATTACTGCTGAACCACGACTATTTAATAACCCGACGGTTCTATCGAATCAATCTTCAGCTTCTCCACAATTAGGATTAGGAAAGCCTGGCGATATTATCTTCATATCTGATAGCGATAAAGATCTTTCTGGCAATAACAATAATGACTTATTCATTTCTACATTAACAGATACGCAATCACCTTATATCTCGTCAGCACCTGTGATAACTCCCCGTGAAGCGACCCCTGGTAGTATTATGAATGTTAATGTTCGAATTGCGTCGTTTAATTCTGTTAGAAATGTTTGGATGCAGATTAAAGATCCTGATACTGATACTACAGATAAAGAAGGCATAGATCATGTAATTACACTTGACGACGCTACTCTTGGTGAAACCTCTCCGCTTGATTTTGGCCCTTATAATATTAAAACAGGTGAATATCTTGATATTCACAATGGTAGTAATGGTTATCCTGGTTACTATACTCAAAATAGTAATTTGCGGCTTTTTTCTGCATCAAATGATGGCGATGGATATCCTGAAGTACCAGAACATTGGATACAACTCTTTGATGACGGTCTCCATAATGATCTTAATGCTAATGATGGCGTATATGGTTGTACATGGCAAGCACCAATGGTTGATTCTGACTGGTATGTCGATATTATTGTTGAAGATACTGTAAACCTGATGCAGGACGGAAATAATAATTGGCATGGTAATCGACGTCGTTATGATAATGTCGGCGGATTTACAACGTCGCCTTTTACTGGTGGGCATTCTATTTTATTTATTGACGATTATATAGATGGTCAGAAGTTCTTATCTTTAGGTACGACTGGTGCTGTAACACAATATGACCCAATTTTATATGCTAATAGCCCATATTACTTTAGAACTGATTCGCCGCTCGCAATAAATAGAACTGATTCTATAGCTACATTTAGTTTTGCTCCAGGTGCTGATTTATGGCGAGTTCTTTGCCGTGGTAGAATTCCTGATACAACTCTGAACAGTTATCTTCCTGAAGAAAGAACTTATGTATCTTCTTTAGATGGCAGTACTCAAATTGCTTTTACAGGTCATGGTTCAAAGATTGTAGTTTGGGCTTCTCCTTTCCCTGCCTCAAGAATGATGACAAATCCTGGTGATGGAAATGGAATAGGTTCGCTAATTGAGAAAAGAACTCAGGACTCATTAAAATCATTTGTTCAATCTGGTGGTCGTTTATTATTAATGGGGTCTGATTTGGTTCAGGATTTAACCCAGAAAGGTACTATACAGAATACATTTCTGGCTGAAGTTGCAGGTTTAAAACCATCAACTTCGTTTACTGTTACTCCTTCCGGTCCTGATGCAATTACAACATTAACAGGCTGGTATGGCACTTCATTGGCATCACCAGCGATTGCTGGAGGCGCTGCTATCGTAAGAAATAGTAATTTATCGCAATATGTTATTTCTGCACCAATTTCACCTGATCTTTGTTGGGATCCTGTGCTTGTAACAAATGGTGGAAAAGGTGCGATGGTTTTAACTTCTGCGAATTCACAAGGTATGACGCGAGCAACTTCTACCTACCTTGCCGTATCACGTGAAGATATTACTATGAATGGAAGAGTAGTAACTTTTACTTTTAGTCCTGATGATATAGTTTTGTCAGATAGATATAAATTATTAGATGATACTTTTGAATGGTTATTTGATTCAGCAGTACAAGGAGTCGTGATGAATCAAAGTGACGGCAACACTCCATTAAATAATATTTTAGTTACTGTAAGTGATACTACAAAAACAACTGTTACGAATCCTGATGGAACAACAACTGTTAAATATGCTAAATCAAAGGATATATATTCTGTGAAGACTGATACTGCAGGCAGTTATTTCTTCGGTGGTTTACGACCTGGCAAAGTTTATGCAATAACAGTAACTCCGAACGGATATTTGGGAACAACTCAGTTATTTACTTCAAATCTTCGTGGAGGAGCAATCTATAAAGGTGCTGATGTAAATTTCCGTCTTCTAAGAAATCCTGACAAGGCATCTATATATGGTACAATACGCACTATAGACGGTTTAACTATAGCTGGAGCCACTGTTAATGCAACACCATTAAGTAATGGAGCAGTTGTAAGTGTACAGACTGATAATGCAGGTGTTTACACCATAAATAATCTTGAAATGGGTGCTTACCTGATTAAAGCTACTAATCCTCTCGATGGTATGTCTGTCACAGCACTAAAGATACTTGATGGTGTAGCAGGAATACCTTTTGACTTAAAGATGGGATCCAATCAGCCAGCTCCTGGTGTATTATCTGGTATTGTACTCGGTGGCAATGTACCATTAAGAGGAATCACCGTTACTGCAACTGTAAATACTGTGGCATTTGATACATTAACAGACCTTAATGGCAAATTCTATTATTATAATCTTCCGGATGGCGATATTCAACTTCAGACCACACCGTCTGGTTTTATCGGTGTAGCAATTGATGTAAATAATTATATTGGTGCAATAGGTTATAACGTGAATCCTATTGTTCTAACCACATCAAATCAATCAGGAACTGGGAATACTGCTATCCAAGGTAAAGTTTATGATGGTACATCCGGCAAAGCATTAAGTGGTGCGAAGGTATCAGTTACTACAAATGGTATTTTATACCAATCTGTTCTTACATCTTCCTCATTTACAGGTGATAATGGTGGATATAATTATAGAATTTCTGTTCCTGCAGGTACTTATAAATTAAAAATTGAGATGCAAGGACGAAAAAGTACTGATGAAATGATATTATCTGTTGCTGCTGATGAAGTAAAGATTATTAATGTAAACTTAATGTCTTACTATACTATCTCAACAGGGACCAATATGTTTTCTATTCCAGGTGATTTCACCGGTACTTCAATGGCTTCAATTTTTGGTTTATCAATTACGGATTCAGATTTATTAAATGGTCGAATAGCTGCAGATTATGATAATTTAACCGGTGCCTATAATCTATTTTCTTCATTTGCTCCGTATTCAATAACAGCAGGTAAAGGTTATTGGAGCAACTTTGTTACTTCAAAACCAATAAATCTGGTAAGTTCTGTTGTTGATACTACGAAACCTTATTCAATTCCTTTAAATATGGGATGGACATTAATCGGTAATCCATTTAATTATACTGTATCTTTAACTGCTTCTAATATTGAAATTAATGGCGTTTCAAAAACATGGAATCAAGCTGTTAATGATATTAATATTAGTCCTTCTGTTTATGGATGGAGCATTGAACCATGGACAGGTGCTGGTTCGTATGCAACAGTTTCTTTTGTTGAACCTTATAAGGGATATTGGATATATGCATTTCAAAATTGCAATCTTCAATTATCTAATATACAAGCTCGTAATATATCTGCTAAACAGACTATTAATGGCTGGATATCATCAGTAAATGTACTTGCAAATAATGTTGAAACATCAAGAAATTATTTTGGAATCGTAAAAAATGCTTCGAATTTATTTGATAATCGATATGACAGTCGAACACCACCGTTATCACCGGGTGTTAAATTAAGGACAGGTTTTATACATAATGACTGGGGTTCTGCAAGTGGTATATATATTTCAGATGTTAGAAATAATAATTCAAATGAATGGAAACTACAAATTAATTCAGTGAATCCCGGTTCGGTTGTATATTTGAATTGGAAATCGTTATCAAAAGATATCTCAGGCAGTTATGAAATCTATCTAACTGACGATGAAAATGGTAAAATAGTTTCGATGAATACTACGAGTCAATATCAATATATTCAAGATTTAAATCGTTCTATGTCTCGTACCTTTAAAATATCTGTTTCAAAACGTACAAATTCAATTTCTGTATCAAATATTAGACGTTCTAATAATCTTAGGAATAATTTAATCTCATTTGATTCTACAGTTTCAGGTACTGCTGTTATTACAGTGCGTTCTATTACAGGAACTCAATTATTAAATGGAAAAATGGACGTTGTTCCCGGAACAAATAACTGGAACTGGAGTAGCAGTGATTTATCTGGTAAAATACTTCAGAACAGTAATTATATATGTGAAATAAAACTTTCAGACCTGACGGGCAGATCAGCACGTGCTGTAGGTTATGTCGCTTTAATTGGAAGATAAGCCAAGATACTCCAAAGGAGAAAATCAATGGTCTCAATATTGAGATATAGAAATGCGAAAAATATGATGAATAATTTATTTGTTGTAACAGGTTTGGTTCTTACGACTTGCGTGTTATCTTTTGCACAGTCTGTTCAAGGGAATTCGTCATCTGATTCTGTGATGAAGTATTTTGGAGACGGAACAATTGGATCGAGTACAATAAAGAAAGTAACGCCAATTCTTGTTCTTGATTTCGAGAATAGATCTGGATATAAAACTGGTATGGTAGGACGTGTAGCAGCGGATGCTATTGCAGTTGAACTTTTAAAATCTACCGATTATGATGTAATTCATCGAACCGATGTAGATGATAAAATGGTTGAATTAAATTATTCAATTCCATTAACATGGGATCAACAAGTTAAACTTGCTAATGAATTAAAAACACGAATAGTTATATCAGGTACTATCAAGAATATACAAATCTACAAGAAAAAAGATGGAACTTATGCAGAAGCAACAATTGATGTTGATGTATTAAGTACACTAACAAAAAGTACTATTAACGGTGGGAATATAACCCAGAGAAGTTCTGTTAAAGTTGGGTATAGTGGTAATCCTGACGTATTAGTTCAAGAAGCATTGACTGCTGGAGCATACCAGTTGTTACAACAAATACAATCCCGCAAGACTGCCATTGGAACTATTATGACCACACATTCTGAAGAAGGGATTTACATAAAAGGTGGAAAAGCCGCTGGTTTTATTCCAGGCATGCAAATAATGACAGTAAGGCGTGATACAGTTACAGGGAAAATGCATATCAAATCAGTAAATGATTCCGTTGCTATAGCTGCAATTGATGATGATTCTGGTATAGCACCAGGCGATCGTGCTTTTTCTGTATATATTCCTGGTCAATCATTAACTGTTAATAACCAGATTGAATCTGTATCACCAACAGTAAAGTCAATCCCATCAAATAATAATATAAACATGGGTACATATAACCGCAATAATTCAAATTCTGGTTATGAGAACAATACACGTGAAAATACTGGAATAAAGTTAATTTCAATTGGTATAGCAGCTGGTTTATATGCAATTTTAAAATCTAATAATGGAAGAAATAATCTCGAGAGTATGTCAATACCGCAAGTTACTGTAGTTTCTGATGCTGCAACCTCATATCCTTATGGGGCAAACATGGTTAGATGGGCTTCTTTAGGAAATAGAGTTGTATGCTATATTATCTACAGAAATGGTATTCCTATTTATGTTGTAGATGGTTCCACTACTGAATATTTAGACAATGCACAGCCTTATGCACCCGGTGTTGAAGTGAAATCAAATCAATGGGAAGTTATCATTGATAGCATATTAGTAGATGGTCCAATTAAGATCCCGCTGCATTCGTTAGGTGAAACAGCGGAAGCAAATAAAGATAATTTATATGATAATGGCACTCCCATAAGTGGAACCGATACTTTTTCAATTACTACACATAGCTTCCCTTTGAAATCAGGAGAGTCTGCGAGTTATCGTATAACCCCTGTCTATCGTGAGTTCAGATTGCCAGCTGTTTCTGATCCTGCCGGACAGCCAACAGAATATCAGTTAATAATTGGCACTGCGAGTCCATTTAGTAAATCAGTAACCATGTTGTCACCCCCTACAGGTGTAACTCCTACTTCTGGTGTATATCCTGGCGATGCCGGACTATTTAGTTGCGATGTAGTAAGTGGTGCAAATGATTATATATTGCAATTGTCATCTTTATCTGATTTTTCACCAGGAAAAACTGTACTTGTTAAACCGACAGCAACAGGTGGCGGTGATACAATGTCAGCAAATATTACAATTAAATACCTTACTGATAATTTTAAGAATTCGGCTCAAATATATTGGAGATTAGGCTCTAAAATCGCAGGTCAGAATGTGTATCAAGGTTTGAATGACAGTAATTCAACAGGTTATGTATTTTCTGATATGCGCCAATTTGCTATGCCGGCTGCTCCGCCAGTATTACCCAATGTAAGGCAAACTGCACGTGAATTAAGCGGTTTTGGCATTAAATTGCCGGGTTCAGACTCTGGTCGAGTTACAAATGAAACAGGAATCTACGCTGGCACTACCAGAAGCGGGATTATTCATCGCAAGTAAAACTTGAAAGTGAATTACATGAATAGAATTTTCTCAGTATTATTTTTAATATTCGTATGGTCTGTTGCTACTTTTTCAGTACCAGCTTTATACGGTCGTTCTGCAATAGATTCAGTTGTTGCAAATCGAAGCCTTCAATCTCGTGGATTAGAGATTGGACGTGTTTCTGCACCAGTTTCAGGTATAGTTAATATTCTATTTATAAAAGTTCAATTTCAAATAGACGCAAATGATAAAACAAGTGGTACAGGGCAATTTCCTTATAAAGTTTGGGGTCCAACTGCAGATAATGAAGTTAATTATTTTCAGAATAGAATGAATAAAGTTAAAGCTTACTATAAAGAAGTTTCTGGAGGAGCAATTACAGTAAATACCGATATTATCGGACCATATACATTAGATAAAAAAATGGAAGATTATAGTGTTGATTTATCATCAACGAGTAAAAGTACAAATAGTACAATACTGGCTGATACGATGAAACAAATTACCAATCTTTCATTGAGTAAATATCATATTATCTGTTTAATTCATGCTGGTGCAGGTGCAGAATTAGGGATAGGTTCAGGAGTTAAAGATTTGTATTCAGTATTTAAAACTTTAACAACACCTGTCCAAGCTCCTGATGGAACGAATATCTATTCCTTTGCTTTGCTTCCTGAAACCCAATGCAATGACAGCATGTTTAATACTGCCAATTCTGGTACAACTACAGCAGATGAATATGCTGCTGCACCAGATAAATCTGTAATTAATGCACTTGTTCCTAAATATTGGGATGTTACAGGAGCATGGGTGCATGAAATTGCACACGCTTTTGGACTTCCAGACTTATATAATACAAATCCTGCAACATCTGGCGTAAGCTTACATGATTGGTCTCTATTGGCACATGGTTCATATTTGCCTTTCCCTGTAGGCGATCAATCTGACCCTGCAAATGTTATTCCTCATGCTGATGACGAAATTCCATATGGGTCAAAACCTTCACATCTTGACGCGTGGTCGAAACTTCAATTAGGGTGGGCAAACTTAAAAACAGTAACTGATACTAATACAATTACGATAGCATCACAACAATATTCAGCAGGAAAAAAATCTGACATCTATAAATTATGGACTGATGGCAATATTGATAACACTAATGAATATTTTCTCTTAGAGAACCGATCACAACTCGGTTTTGATGAATATATTCCTGAATCCGGATTAATGGTGTACCACATAGACGATTCAATTGGAATTATTGAGAATAATAATTTACAACAAGACTCAACTCACCCTCGTATTATGCCATTATCTGCTGATAATACGTTAGAAACTATTGCGAAATTTACTGGTGGTACTGTTTATGACTATATTCCAAGTATAAGCACCACATTCCCTGGCACTGATACTGTTGTGAGAACATTAAATGATGATTCATCACCATCTACAAATAAATATAACAGCTCAAAATCATGGATATCAATTTCTAATATTACTCAAATCTCAAATAATATTTCAGCATTAATATCTGTAGTATCACCAGGAACTATCACATTAATTTCACCCATTGATAACTCAACAATTTATGGTGCGATGCCAGAAATAACTGCTAATATCGGTTCTTTGCAGTCACCATCAATAACTTTAGATGGAACTGTTTTATTATCGTCAATTACGAATAATATTATCTCAGCAAAACCTTCTGTTTCGCTATCTATTGGCTTGCATTCTTATACCATATCTGGTCGTGACCGCATATCAGGTAATATTGTAAATGCAAATTACAGTTTTACTATTATACAAAAGCAAGTATCTTCAGGAATAAAAATGATGTCGATTCCTCTAACTAATATTGGTAGCGCATCATCTGTATTCTCAGGTATATCTTTAACCGACAAGCTTTGCAGATATGATCCTATATCAAAGAAATATATTTGGTATCCGAGTTTTGATTTTAATGAATCTTCTACTGTTGCATCTCTATACTCAGGTAAAACAAATGATGGTACTTTAAAAGCTCCAACAGGTATGGGTTTTTGGACAAAATTAACATCTAATACAATTTTAAATCTAAATGGTGATAATCTTGCAAATGACTCAGCAATAAGTATCAGGTTAGAGCCTGGATTCAATATGGTAGGGAATCCATTTACTCAACCTATTGCATTATCATCTTGCATGATTGAATTATCCGGTGCTAAATACACATTTACTGACGCTGTTGCACATGGGTATGTAAGTACATATATTTACTCGTATAATGGTATTTCTTATGTCGCATACGATTTTAAATCTGTGTTATTACAACCATGGGTTGCATATTGGATTGAAGTTAGAAATTCAAGTGTAAAATTAATTGTAACTCCTGGAAGTCGTAGTTCTAATTCTCCAATTAGTAACATTAGTCGAGATTTAAACAGTTGGAACTTTAAAGTAAAAGTGACAAATGAAGAGAACGGTGGTGCCGCATATTTCGCTTTAGGTGTATCCAGTGCCGCTTCAGATGGATATGATAGGAATATTGACATTTCTGCTCCACCAATTTCACCATTAGGTGTTTCTATAGTAAGTAGAAACTCAAATATTGAATTAATGGGTGATTTTAAAAGTAATATTATCGATGAAAAATCTTGGGACATTAAAGTTAAAACTGTTGCTGGCAATAATATAATATCAGCATCAGATTTAATTAATGTACCAGGAAAATTCGATGTAATATTATTAGATTTATCATCAGGTAGTAAAGTGAATTTTAGAAATAAATCTTCTTACAACTTCCTATTGAATGAATCCGGTGAAAGAGATTTTAGAGTTATCGTTAGAAAACGTACCAGTAATTTAAGTATTCAAAACTTACGTCAAGAAACATCACGAAGAAATAATAATATTAACGTTTCATGGGTCGCTACTCAAGATGGTTCGTGTAGAATTGAGATTCGTAATATTTCTGGCCGTTTAGTATTTTCTGACTTTATCAATGTCGTTTCTGGTCAGATTGCAGACTATAGTTGGGATGGCAAAGATTTTAATGGTACGTCAATGCCAACCGGAACTTATCAATTTACTGTAAAACTAAGTTCTACAGATGGTCGAATCCTAAAAGCCGTCACCATAATTAATAAATAAGGAATAACAGATGTCGATGAGACTGATAAAATATTGTATGTTATTTGTAGTTGTATTAGCATCTTTTTCTGCTAATGCAAATCAAGCATTTTTTCAGAAAGAAGTTGCTTATTCTCGCGCAACCGGTGATGTTCTTGATACAGGTGTAATAAAGGATTCTCCAACCGGCTTTCAAACATGGAAAAATGGTTACGCACAAACATCAATAAAATATGATACATCTTCAAATGATATTGGAATGTGGTTATGGGGTTCAACGTCAGGTTCTCTCGACACTATCAATGATGATAATATACAGGCAATTGAAGGCGCTCGTGCTTTTTTATATATTCGTCAGATTAATCAGGAAATAACTATCGGAGAAGGTGGATCATTCATATTGCCGCCTCAAGTAGATACAGATCCTGCTACTGGTATGAAGCAAGGTCATTACAAGTGGGAATATGTATCTGGAATTTATAAAATTAATGTTGAGTTTAAAGTAATATCGGTTCGTAATCATTTACAATGGAAATATGATATAACAAATAATTCCAGTTCAGGTGCATCAATTGATGTATCATTTCGAGTGATAGAAAATGTCAAATTTCCAGTGAATAATGGCGTTACTGATAGGAATGCAGAAAAACCTTTTATATTACCTACTGGTGAATTAATTTCAACAGAAACAGAATTGGTAGATTCTGCAGTACCGTTAGGATGGCATATTATTTATCCAAATAATGGCACATTATATACCACAAAACCTTATTGGAAGTTAAATCAAGATTTTTCTTATTTACCTACTGGTAAAAATCTTGTAAAACCAGACAGGTTAATTTTTGGTGATATGTCTCGACTGGGATCAAATACCTGGTTAAATAACAACACAACATCAAATACTATAATTAATGGTACTATTTTAGGTACTGATTCTGGTGTTGGACTATATTTCAACAAGAAAACAATAAATAACGGTGCTTCAAAAGTGTATTGCGGTAATTTAATGATGGGAACTGATACATCTAATGTTACTAAAGATAGTAATAATAATATTAACACGAATGCAGTTACAATTAAGAATATAGATAACTTAAAGACGGCAACAGAGGATATCCCAGTAAATGTAATATTAACTAATGCATCCATATCAGATTCAACTGTTACTTTATCTATAACTCCAGATAAAGGATTAGTATTACAAAATGGTTCATCCTCGACAATTAATAATATTCTTATAAATGGCGAAAAAGACCTTTCTGTTCTACCTAATGGCCAAAATTATACATGGAAATTGAAAGCTGATGGCTCTGCAAGTGGCTTGATTAAAGTTACAATAGAAGCAGTGTTTTCTTCTGGATTATCTTCAAAAAGTATTGTTTATATTAATGTACCAGCTACAACAGTAATGAATATGCAGCCAGGTTTATATTTGGTTGGCTTCCCATATCAGTTCCAAAATCCTTTGTCATCAGCTGTCTTGGGAACATCAGCACCAATTGCCAAGTATGTAAACCTTAACGAAAATCTTATAACTGATAAAAACCTTATATATATTAAATCAAATGAACAAGATTTTAATATCAAGGCTGGCTCTGGATATTGGATGATAATCTCTAATCAAATATCAATTCCTTTACAAGGCGCTTCGGCATTAGATTCAACAAATGATTATTCATTCGCTTTATCTCAAGGTTGGAATCTTATAAGTTCTCCGTTTATATACGGTATTCGCCTGGGTGATTGCAAAATTAACTACGGCGGTTTTTCATATTCAATTAAAGATGCAATCAAAAACGTTTTGATTCTTCCTGCTATATATAGCTTTGATTCTGAAACAAAAAGCTATGTTTATAAAGCTATTACAGAAGATGAATTATATAATACTTGCATACAACCTTTCCAGGGATATTGGATCAAAGCTACCAAAGCAGTTAATATTTCATTTAATGGAATCAATAATTTTCGCTCTACTATTAATACAACAAAAAATATTGATGGATGGATGACATCTCTAAAAGTTATAAGCGAAAATGGTTCAACCTCAAGCACAACAATAGGCGTATCATCAAGTAGCGGATTAATACGAAATCTGGTTACACCACCAGCTATACCTGATGCGGCTGAGATCGTTATTAATGCTGCAGGTGAAAAATTATCGAGACAAATTAATTATCCTTCTGCTAAATCAATTTGGCAGTTTACTGTTAATCCGGCTCCTAAACGCGGGCAGTTGTCTTTAAGATGGGGGAGTCAATTAGAATTCCCTGGAAACTATAGCTTAATTTTACTTGACAAAGAGACTGGAAAAAGAGTAAATATGAGAACAAGTTCTCTTTATAGTTATAATTCAACGGATAATTCGCGCCAATTTGAAATTATTGCTGAAAAAAGAACTGCAAAACTTGCTTTTATAAGTTCTTCTGTTGCTTCTCTTAACAGGAGAAATCAAAAAAATATTACAATAAATTATCAACTTACCATACCGGCTAATGTATCAATGAATATTCGCAGCATAACTGGAAAAAATATTGCTGCGATTATTGGTACTGATGAAGGTGTAAATGGTATAGTATCGTGGAACGGTAATGATTCCGTTGGAAAATCAGCTCCGTCTGGTCTTTATTTAGTAGAACTAACCGCTCAAGATGCGGAAGGGACAAAGGTTAAATCAAATATTCCTGTGAATATTAAATAATTTCATCGTCAGGGTACTATCCTAAACCACTGATAATGTATAAAATAACCTCACTGTATTTTTGCCAATAAATTGGCTTCTTTTTGCCTGGTATCGAAGGAGAATCTATGTTTCGGAAAATTGTTCGGGGAAAGTTTGCTCGTGCCGTAAGTTATTTGCTGATGGCCTTTATGATGATCCCGAGTTTTCTTATGCCTGCAGTGTCAGCACATGCAGCGGATGCAGCACCTGTTCAAAGTGAAGTTAAGCAGGTTGCTTTTTTACCTATGGATTCAAAAATGGAGAATACGCCTACTGGATTAGGGCAAAAAATATTCCGGGAATTGCAGATTATGCTGGCAAAAAGCGATGTGAAAGTTGTTGAGATAGACAAAAAATCACCGCTATTATCCAGATTAAAAATGCAATTAGGAGAAAAAGAAGCTGCTGAGATACAGGCATTCTATGATACAGCTGTAGATATTAACGCAAAATCAGAGGATAGGGTTAATGCGGCGGCTAATTTAGTCAAGCCGTTAGGTTTTGATTCTATAGTATTAGGCACTATCGATAGCTATAAATATGAGGTTATAAATATTGGTGCTAAAAAAGCAATGATTCATATTGTTGCTTATCAGGTAGTTGTTGACGAAAATGGCAAAGCAAAATCCCGAAAATTAGATATAACAGGCAAAAGCAAATCATATCCTGGCGGTCAGGACAATGAGTCAATTCATCAAGATATGGCAGTTAACTCCGCCGCTCAGAATCTATACAAATATTTAATTGATGGCACATTATACGAAAAATCGAACTCTTCAAATACGAAAAATAACAATAATAATAATAAAGCTCCAGAAGTAAAAGGTGGAATGTCATTCTGGTCAATTGTTTTAATTGCACTTGGTGTTGGTGTAGGTATAGGTATGGCTGGAGGCAGTGGTAGTAAATCGCCAGCAGCTCCAGTTAATCCTAATATAACAAATGATAATGGTTTCGCTATTTCATCTGGTAATTCTTCAATTAAATTGTATTTTAAAGATCCTGGTTCTGGTGTCAAACAATACGATGTGTATAAAGCTCGTGTTCCTCGAACTGCGATGACACGACAATTCCCAACATTTGTTTTTAGTTATTCGTTGGCTGATGGCAGTCCATCGATATCACATACAGGTGTTGATGGCATACCAAGTATTGTAATCACTGATACATCCAGCTTGAATTCAACTGATTACTTTGCTTATAAAGTTGAAGTTATCTATGTTAATGGTGATAAAAAAGTAATTAATTTTTACAATCCTGGGAACGCAGGCAGCTCTTATGTAGTAACTGATGTTCCTTGGGTTGGAGTTGGTGTGCCACCATTAGCAACGAATGTTACTTATGATCCTGCAAAATTAGGGCAGGGTACTGTTCAAATTTCCTGGTTATATGGTAACTCATCATTAGTAGATCACTTTGTTCTTCAACGACAAGTGTCTGGAACTATTACCTGGGTAGATGATGTTGTTAATATTCCTGCATCTCAACGAACAGTAATATCAAATGTTACAAATGAAGGTACTTATGTCTATAGGGTTTTAGCTGTTGGTTCTACCGGCGGATATAATAACAATGCGGTAGTATCAAATACTGTAACTGTTGCGATTAGTACTGTTATACCTCCAACTAATTTAAAATTTGAATTGGTTCCACGCGCAAATCCTGCAAATCCTTTTGCGAAGACTATTCATTTAACCTGGAATCCTTCGGCATCAGCTTTTGTAAGCTCATATTCAATATATAGAACTGAAACTGCAAGAAGCGGACATCGTTTCTCGCCTGTTACTGGTATTACCGGTATTAATGGTAGAAACCCGGTAAGAAGAGACTCTCGTGGTGATACTCGTGTCCGTGCCAGTAATCAGCGAATTGATGCGACATCTGTTGATCAGCGTGGAAATGATATCTATTGCGGAGAAGTTTTAGCAGGTAATATATTACAGTTTGATTACCCGGTTATTCCTGCAACTCAATATACTTTTTATGTTATAGCTAAGTACGGAACCAAACAATCAGCACCATCAAACATTGTTACATATACAGTACCAACAGAAAATGCGAGTACTGTATTGGCAACTCCAAACCGTGGCAAAGTTGTATTAAACTGGACTCTTCCTGTTCAAGCCACAACAACTCCTCAAGTAGAAATCTGGCGTTCAACATCTATTTCTGCTGGAGTAAAAAAAGTTTCACTCGCTGATTTAACAACGAAATTTACTAAATTAACAACTATTCCATGGGCAACTACATACACGGATAGTTCTGCCCCTACCAGGGCTATATTAAGTTATGCTATCGTTATGCTTGATGTAACTGGTCAACGCCCCTATGGAGATTTCCCTGTTGCACAGGCAAGTGTTGATCCAATTCCATCAGGTATTATTATTACTCCTAATTTTAACAGTAATAATTTAACAGCCGGCAGTGGCAACAAAACATTCTCAATTAAAGTTATTGATTCACAAAATTTAGGAGTTCCTAATGTTGATTTAAATCTTAAAATTACTGAATACACTACAATTGTGCCTGCACCACCTACTAAATTCCCGTCAGGCATTGGCAGTTTAGCATTAACTACTGTTAAAACTGATGCGACTGGCAATGCAGTTGTCGAGTATATAGTTCCTACATCAGTTAATGTTACAGGTAATATTAAGTTCACAGCTACAGAAAAGCTGCCTGTTGGCGTTGTAGATGTTCCTAAAGAATCTTCAGCAATTTTCAATGTTAATGCTGCTACAGCTGCTTTAGTTTCTGTAACAGCAGATAAAACCAACCTTGTTATGGTAACAAACGCAAATCAACAAGCACCTGGTGCAGAAAATGTTGCAAATATTTCAATTCGTGTATTAGATTCCAGTGGTACTATGGGTATTGCAGGTCAGTCAGTAAAAATAACTTGTTCAGATAACACGGCTGCTTTCAAAATCGGTAATATTGCTTCATATACTAATTTTACTAATGATGGAATACTTGACCCTATTACAAATGCTTTGCCAGTTACTAATAGTGATGGTATTGTAGTAATTGGTGGGAAAAATAATTTTGACATCCGTTCTGGTATAAATGCAGGAAAGATTAGTCTTAATGCACAAATTTCAAGTGTTACAGGGTTGCATGGCTCTGTAGTATTTACTCTTGGGCCTGGAAAACCAGCGAGTATTGTAGTTACATCAGACAAAGATGAAATTACTACCCAGCAATCAGTTGATGGTCAAATTACCGCGTATGATTCACTTGGTGCACCAATGAAAGATGTTGCAGTTGTAATATCTACTACTTCTGGTAAAGTTACTCCAACATATGCGTTAACAGATGCTAATGGTGCAATTTCTTACACTTATACAGCAGGGACGGTAATTGGTACAGCAACAATTAATGCAAATGCTTCGGGTGTAGTTGCAAGTAAGGCTATTAAAGTTTCTTCGCCTCCAAATCCTGAATTAATAAGTGGTTCCTTATCGACTCGACCGGGTGCAACTATTACTCAAACTTGGTTAGTTAAGAAAGATGGTAAACCATTCCCTGGTGGTGTGAATATTCGTGTTGTTGTAACAGGAAATGCGTTATTACAGGATGCCGCATCAATTTTACCTGCACGTGCTGAATTAATTAATACTACCGACGTAAATGGACAAATTACATTTAATTTCATTGCCCCGAATAGTATGGGCACCATTTCAATGTATTTCTATGAACAATCCGGTAATGTTCCTATTGGAAAACCTGTGACGATGAGAATCGTTCTTGAAGCACCTGCGAATTTACATCAGGTGTTTGATAACTCTGGTCCTAATTCAATTGGACTTGGATGGGATACAGCAACAGGTGCTATCGGATATGAAATTCAGAGAGAACTTGATGGTACTAAGATCTGGCTTCCTGTAATTCCTATTTCAGTACCGCAAGATGCCGTATCTTATGCTGATGGCGGCTTAATTGATGGTGCTGGATATTTATATAGAATTAGAGCGATTGCTATTAATCCAGACTGGAGTTCTGATTATAGTTCACCAGAAGTTCATGCTTATACAGCGCCAGTAACCCCAATTACTATTGTAGCAACATCTGACAGTGATTCGAAAATTAAAATAACCTGGACATATCCTGTTGGTAAAATAGGCGTTACAGATTATGAATTACAGCAAAGTCCAGATGGTCGGACTCAATGGACTACTGTAGGTACTCCTCTTGGTGGTTCAACCCAGTATTTAATTAATTCTGGATTAACTGGAAATACTGTTTATTATTATAGATTACGATCTCATAACAGTGCCGGATATTCTGAGTGGTCTAATCCTGTTCAAGTCACTACTAACTTGTCGACACCTACAAATATAACTGCATCTGCTGATGATATTTTCTCAACCTGGATTCGGCTGAGATGGAACGATGTAAGTGGTGAAATGGGTTATCGAGTACAAAGAAAGAAACTTGATGAAACAACCTGGACACCAATGAACTTCGTTATAGGCGGAACTGGTGTTACAACTAATACTGATGTAAATGTATTTATTGACACTAATTTAACACCTAATACTACATATTTATATGAAGTAATGGCATATCGTTCTGATGGTGTTGTAACTGGCAGTTCAAACTGGAGCGACCCGTTTGCTATAACTACAAAGCCGGAATCAGCCGTAAATGTGACTGCAGCTATTGTCTCATCTACAGCAATAGATGTAACATGGCGGGTTGAAGCTTTAAAAGCTATCAATAACTTGGTTGGTTTCCGTGTTTATCGTACTACAGATGATAAGTTGGCAGAAAATAACTGGGAAAAAGTATATGAAATTACAAAAGATAATACACCAGTTGTTGCTGGTTTTATTAGTAAAACATTCCGTGATTTAACATGTCTGCCTGGAACCCAATATTTTTATAGAGTTGGTTCATATAACGCAAATAGTGAAATCTTTTCTGAACCTTCACCAGGAGTAACTACACCATTAAAAGGAATTGAACAGACATTAGCTGCTTCTGGTAAATCTGCCATAAGGATTGATTTATCATGGACACCTATTCAAGTTGGTAAGTATTATCAGATTGAAAGAAGTATAGATCAGACAAACTGGACCATATTAAACAGCACATTACCAATTGATGCTGCAGAATATGCAGATGAAACAGTAACTTCAGGTACAATCTATTATTATCGGGTATTAGTTATTGGTGAAGTTGCTGGTTCAAATTCTGCTTACTCAAATATTGCTTCAGCAATGACAGCACCGACTTCACCGTTGATTACTTCAGTAACCGTTATATCCGATACCCAATTGCAAATCAAATGGAATAAAGTAACTGGAGCAACAGCTTATCGAATTGAGAGATCGTTAGATGGTAATTTATTCGATATCGTAGGTAATGATATTGCAGATGCTACAACATATAATGATTCTGGTTTAATTGCTGGAACTTTATATTATTATCGCGTTTCTGCTGTCAATGCAACTGGGAATTCTGACCCGTCACCAATAATGACAGGCATTACAGCATTGTCAGTTCCACAAAATTTCCGCGTGTCCGCTTCTTATTCAAATTGGATAAAACTCGAATGGGACGATGTTGATAACGAAACCGGGTATATTATTCAGCGAAGTAAAGATCAGAGAACATGGTCTCAATTAATACCAGTAGGTTCAAACTATACTGTTGAACAAAATATTAGTTACTATAACGATATCAATGACATAACTAATTTGATTGATGGTAAACTACTATCAAATACTGCGTATTATTATCAAATTAAAGCCTATCGACCATTAATAAGTGGCGGAAAGTCTTCGAATTGGTCACAAATTGTAACCGGCACTACTGGTCCGGTCAATCCTGTAAATCTGAAAGCTACTAAAATTACTGAAAATACCGTTACACTTGTTTGGGATGAAGTGAAGCCTGTAAATGGATATAAATTATATCGTTCAACAGATGTTAAAATCCCACAATCGCAGTGGCTGCAAATCGCTGCAATTAATGCTGACACAGCGATTGCTGGAAAAGTTACTTATGATGATGAGAATGTTGCTCCTGCTACTCAATATTATTATAAAGTAGGTGCTATTACTGCCGTTGCAGAATCTTTTTCAAATCCTGTACCTGTAATGACATTGCCATCTGCACCAGTATCACTAAGTGCATCAAATGTAACTTCAACCGCTGCTGATGTTACCTGGTCGCCAGTTGTAGGTGCAGCTGGATATATTTTGCAGAGAACAACTGAACAAACATGGACAGATGCAACTAAAATTATTGAATATACTAATATTGATGCATTTACTACAAAATACAGTGTAACTGGGTTAACAGCTGTAACAAATTATTATTTCCGTGTAAGAGCAACTGATATAAGTTCCAATTCACCTGCATGGAGTCCTATTTTAACTTTAACTACTTCTCCATTATCACCAGCATTAACAATTAATGAAGTTAGGGGTTCAGAAGTTGATTTATCTTGGACAGCTGTTGCTGGTTCTTCTGGTTATGAATTGTGGAGAAATGATACTGAAGGCAAGCCTGAAGTTGGTTGGGTGAAAATTGCTGACATTCCTATAACTGATTTAAAATATACAGATTCAGGGTTAGAACCTATTTCTCATCATTATTATAAAGTTCGTGCTGTCACAAGCCTTGCAGGTCAATATTCTGATTTTAGTTCAATAAGCGAAGTCGTCACAGGACCTGGTATTAATGATTTAGTATTGTCATTCACTAATAATGTCGATGCAAGTATACAATTAAGCTGGAATGATTTAACTGGCGAAAATAATTATCAAGTATATAGAAGTAGCAATGGATTTACCGACTGGACATTAATATCAACATTAGCCGCAAATGTTACAACAACAAAGCTCGCTGGTGTTGCAGCTAATGACCACATGTTTATTCGTGTCCGTGCCATCAGAAATGGTGTTGCTCCTCTTAATAACGCATATTCCGACTGGAGTAATGTTATTAGTTTAGGTACTGCTCCTGCCTTACCTGGCAATTTAACAGCTACAGCAATTTCGCAAGTTGAAATTGATTTAAAATGGGATGCCACTACAGGTGCTGAAGATTATGAAATACAATATCGTCCATCAACATCAAATACCTGGGCTTCAATAACAGAGTTCCCAGTTGTTACAGCGTATCAGCATATTGGTTTATCCCCAGTTACACAATATTTTTATCGGGTAAGAGCACGTAATAATAAGGGTGCTAATTTATCAGATTGGTCAGTAGTTTCATTCGCCACTACTTTAGCTGGAGCAGCATCACCATTGACTGCTACTGTTAAATCAAGTACCGAAGTAGAATTAACATGGCCTGCTATTAATGGTGTAAATAGTTATCACTTGGAAGCAAGTGAAGACGGTACAAATTTTTATCCTCTGACAGATACCGCTTTTAATAAATATTCTGTCACTTCAATTGTAATAAATAATGTAACACAGGCTTTAACACCGAATACCCCTTATTACTTCCGCATGGGCATTGGCACTGTTGCGGCCGGTTATTCCTGGAGTGCTATTGCAAGTGTAGTAACTGCACCGGATCAACCACAAGGTGTTACCGCTCAAGGTATGGCTGCTAATTTAATTGTCGTTAAATGGCAAAATATAACAGGTAGTGCAGGATATAAAGTTGAACGAAGAATTAACGGATCATCTACTTGGGTAGTGGTAAGTCCTGTACCTGGTAATGTTCCTGCTAATATTACAATTCTATCTGATAACGATCCTACATTAAAACCAAGTACAACATATTATTATCGTGTTTCTGCTGTAAATGCTGACGGCAATTTATCATTACCAAGCGTTTCTGCTTCAGCAACAACTACACCAGCAAATCCTGTAACTATAACAATTCTTGACACAGACATCAAAGCTGATTCTGTTAAAATCAGTTGGAACATTAATAATACTACTGATAAGAGATGGTTTGCTGTTGAAAGAAAATTGCAAACAGAAGCAGACACAGCATATACTGCTGTTACTGCTACATTGTTAGATAGTACTGTTAGCAGTTTTATAGACTATTCAGTACTCTCAGCGACAGATTATACCTATAGAGTTGTTGCATATAATGATGCTACAGGAACTAATGGCATAAACTCTGCGGGTTATAATATTACAACAGCTACAGATGCACCTGCAAATTATATTGTGGCAACTAAAACCAGCAAATTAACTGGCAATACAGTAAATGATGTCACCAGTAACTCAGTCAACTTTACCTGGGATCCTACAAGCAATGCTTATGGATACAGAATCCAAAGCACATTAAACTTTAAAACATGGACCGATTTGCCAAATATTATTGGTTCTAATGTTACAAGTTATATGCTTACTTATGTATTGCCGTTAACAGCAGGTAATCAATATGGGTATAGATTAGTAGCATTAAACAAAGACGGAATTGCATCTACGCCAAGTAATATAACAAGTATTATTGCACCGCCAGTTGCTGTGTCACCATTTATAAATGCAGGTGATGTAACCAGTCAGTCAATTACCATCAGATGGAATGCAACTACAGGTGCAAACGGTTATTATATTCAGCGTTCACAAACGCCACTTGTTTTAACAAGCTGGGTAAGTTTAAATACTGTACCACAGGTAGATACATTCTTTGAAGATAATGTATTGCCGAATACAAAATATTACTATCGTATAGTATCAGAATCAACAGGGAATCCTGTATCAGAATCACCGGCATCAGCAACTGCGTTGGCTATTACTTCAGGACCAGGTAGTGTTATTAATAATCAGTACCCTGGACCGATTTCAGTACCTGCCGCAGATATAACAAGCACTTCGTTTAGAGTATTATGGAACGACGTAACTGGAGAAGATGGCTACGAAATTTGGACACAAACTAATACACAACCTAATTTCATTTTAGCACAGACAGTACCAGCGAATCTAACAACATATATTATAACAGGTCTAATTCCAAATACTAATTATGCTGTTAAAGTTCGAGCATATAGAAAAGCTGCATTTGACACCTTCACTGTTTATTCAGAAGATTCAAATACTGTCGATGTAACAACTTCACCTAATATTCCTACTGCACCAGTTGCTACGGTTATTTCAGCATCTGAAATTGATTTAACCTGGCCAATTGTTCCTGAAGCAAATGGTTATGAACTTGACTATCAGGCTGCTGGTGGATTGCGCACAACTATTAATACTGGATTTACGTTTGTTGGCGGTAATGTCGTTTACAAGCATAAATCATTAACTCCAAGTACTGCATATACTTACTATTTACGCTCAACAAATGCTGGTGGAACACCTTCTGATTATACTAACCCTATTACAGCAACAACATTGGCAGTAGCACCGATAACATTAACAGTTACTACTAACGGTATTACTGATGTAACGTTGAATTGGACTGTCTATGATGGTGCTGTTGGATATAGGATTGATGCAAGCACAAATGGCGTTAATTTCACCCCACAACAAACTGTAGCTAATGCAACTTCCATTGTATTAAACCAAATTAATGGTCAGCCAATTACTACTAATTCTCCATATCAATTCAGAATTAGTGTTACTAATGCATTAGGTAAAGTTATTAGCACAAGTAACGTTGTTAGCATTGTAACCGCAACAGATGTTCCGACTAATGTTGTTGCGACTGCAATTAATGACAAACAAGTAGAATTAACCTGGAATAATGTAAACGGTGAGAAAACATATCAAATTGAACGCCGATTAGATGGTGATACCATTTGGACACTTGTTGGAACTACACAAGCTAATGTTACAATTTATGTCGATGATCCCTTAACTCAGAGTACAAGTTATAATTATCGTGTATATACAATTAATAATGTTGGTGAACGCTCTGCACCTTCATTAGAAGCCAGGGTTACTACTGCTCCAAGCAATGCTGTGTTAGGTATGACATTAACTCCAACAGCAACACAGGTAAATGTTTCTTGGACTGGCGATATTATAGCGACACGATATCATGATATACAAAGAAAGTTACATTTAGATCCTGATACATCTTTTGTTACCATCAATCCTGCCAGATTGAATGCTACTGTAAAAACATTCTTGGATACAACAGTTGCCGCTGGTACAGAGTATGATTACCGAATTTTAAGTTATAATGATGCTATTGATACAAATAATACAAAATCACTGAAGTATGTAGTATTCACTTTACTAACAACTCCGCTGAATTTGCAAGTTCCAACTATTAATAGTGTTTGGACTGGAAATGTTATTCCTGACCTCACATCAACAACAGCACATCTAACATGGAATGCTGTAACAAGTGCTACCGGCTATACAATTCATAGACTTGATACGATTACAAATCTTACAGCAAGTTTATCGTCACCTACCAATAATTTCACAGACACTCTATTATTGCCGGGTAGATTGTATAAATATTCTGTAGCTGCTATTAATGGAAATGGTGATGATTCAATATTTACTTTACCACTTGATGTAATGACAGCACCGTTAGCTAATATTCCTGTAATTGCTTCTGATGGTGATATTTTAAATACTTCAATAAAAGTAACATGGCCAGCATCGATAAATGCAGCTTCATATTATTTGTTGCGTACCACAACTCCTAATGATAATGCATCCTGGGTAGTGGTTAATCCTCTGCCAACAGCAAATACTTCATTAATAGATACCGGACTTGTTGAAGGAAGAACATATTGTTATAAAATTATTGCTGTTGCTAATAATGTACAAGCCGCGGAGTCATCACCAAGTTCAAGTTTCCTTGCTGTGACTACAGGACCTGGTCCTGGTAATGTAGAACCTGTTACTATTACTAATGTAACAAGTACAAGCATGACTGTGAATTGGACTGATGTTGATGGTGAGACTGGATATCAAGTTGAAATCAGTACAAATCCAATGTATGGTTGGACACCTGTACTTGCAACTTCAACAATACCTGCCAATGTGACTAATTTCATTGTAAATGCTTTGACGCCTAATACACATTATTACATCAGGGTACGTGGATTTAGTAACAGTGGTATTGCTGGAATGAAGAGTTATACTGAATGGAATGATCCTGCTATTGATCAGTATACTGCTCCAGAATCTCCTGTAATAACAACCACAGTTATATCACCGACAGAGGTTGATGTTGATTGGGCTCCTGTTGCAAATGCTAATAGTTATGATGTTGAATATAGAGTTAATAATGGTGGATGGACAAAAATAAATACTCCTCTAACAATTAACAATATAACAGGCCATATCGTGTTACATAATGTTGGATTAGCTCCTGATACTGATTATACTTATCATGTTCGTTCTAAAACAAGCAACGCTACATTCAATACTTCTGAATGGTCAGCTGCTGTAAATGCTCATACAACAGCATTAGCATTTACTGTTATTACTGCAAAAGCTGGTTATGACGATGTTATTGATATGCCAACAGTTGCCTTATCTTGGACGCCAATTCCTGGTGCTGCTTCATATGTTATTGAACGCAGGACTGGAACATTGGGAGCCTGGGTCGTAGTTAAGAATAATTTTGACGGCACATCTTTTGTTGACACCTTCCCTACATACACTACTGCCAATGCTCCGTTCAACACGATATTTAATTACCGTGTTGCAAGTTCTGTTGCGACTGCAGGTACTGAAGTATGGTCGGCTCCACAAGCTGTCGTGACTATTCCGAGTATGCCTTTAAATCTGTCAGCAGTTGCTGAGTCAGCAAAAGAAGTTCATATTAATTGGGATGATGTTACCGGTGAGGTATCTTATACTGTTGAAAGACGCCTTGATGGCAGTACCACCTGGGTAGTAGCCGGAACCACTCTGGCGAATGTTTCCCAGTTCGTTGATAATGATATAGCTTTAAAAGCCAGCACCACTTATCATTACCGTGTATATGCAAATGGTTTAGCTGGTATTCAATCACCTTACAGTAATTCTGTATCAGTTACAACAAATCCGTCTGGCGTAATTAATATAAATGTGCCTTTAGCAGCAACAGTCAACAGCGTTGTTGTAGCCTGGACTGACACGACTCCTGCCAACAAGACCAAGTACTACGTTGAACGCTATGATACAGCTCAAGCCCAATGGGTGACTGCAAACATTGACGCTAATAACCTTGTTGTT
>Ga0194052_1000266_pt1 | contig 36537 bp, 27 predicted proteins | sample SepL226m_MetaG_FD_160117 | JGI IMG/M metagenome (GOLD analysis project Ga0194052, IMG submission 160117) | Anoxic zone freshwater microbial communities from boreal shield lake in IISD Experimental Lakes Area, Ontario, Canada - Sep2016-L227-6m | ecosystem: Environmental > Aquatic > Freshwater >...
TTCACGGTTTGCAAGAGCACGGCGGAGATGCTTACAGCTTGCACCAATGGCAATGCAACGATTTAAGAGAAGATCTGCATTGTATATTTGATGCAATTCATACCTTTTTGGTGTGAATTAAAAAAGCTATTGTGTCAAACATTGTTCAAATCTTGCATTAGGAGAAAGGATGACATTAAATGACAGGATACGGGAACGGGTTGACAGTGCCAAGGAAATTCTCAACAAAATGCACATGCCGGCAAATCCGACGGTAATATTTGACATTGATGACACTCTCATCAATAGTTTTGGTGCGACAATCAAACCCATCTTGGAACTTTACAATTATGTTAAGATGCTCTGCATAACACCAGTAATAATAACGAACCGAATGAACGAACAAATGGTGGTCGAATACACAATGTATGAATTGGAAAGTCATGGGATCAACGGTTATCACGAAATTTATTTTAGAGATCCTGATGAAACGGATTTGGTAAGGGCAAAACTTCTGTCACGAAAAAAAGTGACAGAAAAGGGATTCGATATCGTTATGTCAATAGGCGATCAAAAATGCGACATTGGCGCATTTGGTGGTGTTGGTATAATTTTGCCATCAATTCATAGCGATGGACAGTCTTAACAATTTTCTACGTCTGATATGTCGCTGAAATCGTCTTCCTGTATTTTGTCATTTTGTTGGAATGTGCCACACGTGACGGTGATTTCTTCTCCTTCGGTAAGGGAAAGGATAAATTTTATGTCGTCACCGGTGACTTTTTTCCTTCCCGTGTAAATAGACAACCTGTTTGATTCCTGTAATAGATGCACAATGTAATTCTCAATGACATATTGCAAAATTGTGACCATGTTTTTGTTAAGTTTTGTCGCACCTGTGTGTTTGACCACATAATATCGCACTAATTTTTTGAAAAATGATTTTGATATGAAAAGGCAGTCATACACACCCTGTATTTTTTTTATTTCATCGGTCACACAGAGACTTCTGCAATTTTTTTCATCAGAATCAGAGAAAAAATTTTGTTTAACACCTTCTCCTATCAGATATATACCATGATTGACAAAGAATGTGTTCATTTCGGTATCATTTTTTATACCTAAATAAATTTCCCTTATTGAGAGACGTGATTTTTTTTGAGGCATGTATTTTATTGATGACGAGAGAATTTCAAAGCAAATGTATTCTAATGCGGTCGATAAACACACGGGAGCGTTATCAGAAATGAGAGCCTTACACAGACCAAAATTTCTGAGAAATTTTTCTGAAACAGAGGGTGAAAATACCATACCGATTCGCGTGTGTTTTGACCGTCTGTTACTTGTTTGATTCAAATTGTCGTATTTTGTGAGTGATTCGACGCATTCCTTGAGTATTGCTGTCTGTAAATTACCAGAAAAGGTTAATTTTATGGCACACATAATTTCTCTGACGGTTATTGTTTTCTTTTTGGACACGGAGAGGATTTTCATACACCTTTCCTGTATAATGTTGGCGAGAATACATAGGACGCTGTTTAGTTGTTTTTTAGCGTTGGATGTCATACCATGTTTTCCAGATATAATTTTGAACACCTTGAAAATGTATGTGTCAAAATATCGCGATTTGTGTTTATTTTTTGTGTCTTTTGTTTCCGACATTTTTTGATGTCAATTATTCCTTTAGATATACACTTTTGCATGTAATTTCGCGATATTATCGCGAAATTGTTTCATTCGGTTGAATATAAACTGTCTTAAAAAATTTTTCCTTTTCATAAAATGCAAAAGGAAAAATTACACATTTCATCGGCATCACTGTCAAAATTATTTTACAGGGCTGGTGTAAGGGTAATGACGGATGATTGTCAGGACGCCATAAACGAAATTGTCAGAAACAAAATAGACCGAATAATTAGAGTAGCATCAGAGATAAATACTGACAGAGGGAAAAAAATGATCATACCAGAGGATCTGTATTTTTCTCTCAACACGCTGGGAATAAACGTCGTCAGAATATCTGAACCGAGCGGGAAAATTTTCTCCACAAAAAACACGTCATGTTGAGCATATGTTTGTTTTTGTAACAAACATATGAAATTTTTTTTAGCAACCAATCATGTGTGCACACATGAATATCCACATGCTCTATCAACTTTCCTCTCAAGAGAGTAGTCAAGCTCGTCGTGGATATTTTTTTGGTTACTTATGTAGGGGGCCGATGTTTTTAAATAGAAATTATGGGAAGGATGAAACCGTCACATCAGCAAATGCTGATCCAAGAGAGGTGTCAAACTGATTGGCCATGTTGACACCTCCAATAAATGGGCTCGTTCCAGCAGAAGCCGCAGCAACAAGTCCAGCAAGTTGGTTCGATGTGTCGTTCTGGACACCACCCATGGCATTAAGTGCACCAGCCTGAAGGTCAATCTGTGGGTGAACAGAGGGTCTAAACCAATCAGATGAGCATGGAACAATTGGCAAATCGCCTCGGATGGGATCACCCTGACTCCTCAGACGATTGTTACGATTGGCATATACAAATCTGTCATAAATTACGGGTTGAACCACATCACCGAGAGCGGTGGTCATCGTCATGTCACCTACTGGCAACATAGACACACCCTCATCAGCACTAAAATCGGAATAAAGTGAATCGCGAACGGCCTTGAAATTACCCGGTGCATAATCAGCTGGGGCGATTGGTCCAGAGGGTCGTGTTCCCTCAGGAGAACCGCCACCCTTTTTGCAACCAATAGAAGCACAACCTGTTCCACAATATCCCTCCCTCGTTCGGACGGGTTTTTCACTTGCTACATGACTGGCAGAAACCATATCGCTTAGGGCAAGAGGATCACACGGAACAGCCATATTGGCATAATCTGGAGCGTTATACCTGATATTTGCACCATAATTAATTCCGGCATTCATACGTGGACTGAGCATTGACTGATATTGACCGGGAATGGAGAAGAAATCACCCTTTTGGTTTCCCATGCTTCGCCAAACTTTTGTCTGCATGCTTGGCAAATTTCCCAGAAACCCTTCCTTGACTGGTTTCTTCGATTTGAGCACACCACCAGCAATTACAACCAAAAGTGCGACGACAAGAATAATGATCAAGACTTTGGAATTTTCCATTTATTACAAAAAGGAAAAAGAAATATGTGAAGATAATTTTAATCCATTTGAATTATTTTATTGTACACAGACAACAACTTTTCTGTGGTGTCGCATTTTTCACTCGAAATAGCATCGACATTTTTCTGATAGATTTCTTTTGCTGTTTTTATCAGAGTTTTTCCGTTTGCGATATTGTTCGTCAGCAGTATGGGATTTGAACCTAAAAGGACGTCAAAATTGTTTTTATAAAATTCTCTGTCCTCTTTTGATAGGGAAAACATTCCCGTGTGTGTCAATGCATCCATCACTGTGTAGAAAAATTGAGACGGGTTTTGTGTGTGTGGCAATTTTAAACCGAGTATTTTTTCAACCTCATTCGGTAACAAAAATGTGTTCTGATTATATGGCGCGAGTGTTAGTGTTGTGTTTGATTCATACAGAGATTTGTCGTATGTGAATGCAGATGCCTCTGTTTTTGTTAGGATATCGGAATACATTTTTTTTAGGGAACGCATTGTCTCATCGCAAATATTTAGATATCTTGCATGGTCCATTTTTGTCCGAACGGTGAAACGCGATTGTTCTGATGTGGCGTAATTCTCCATTCCCGTTCGTAATTCAGTTAGAAAAGCGTAAAGTGTCTGTCCAGCACAATATGATTCAAATTTGTTTCCCTTCAGTATAAATGTTGAACCTTTCATACGCTGTATTGCCACCATGTATGTGTAGAGGCGTTCATCCACTGTTTTCGATAGTATAAAGTCGAAAACCTGTCTGCCAGTGAAGACATTGGAATATTCGGTTCGTTCTTTAACAGAACCAAAATTTAGTTTGTATTTTTTGGCAAATGTTTCGTTTATGTGCTTGATAAAGTTGTATGGTGTCAAATTTTCGAGTTGATGTTTGTCCGAATGAAGCATTGTAAAATATTTTCTTGATCTGATGAGGAATTTTCTGAGTTCCGCGACGGTTGTGAATTTTTCGCGTCTGTAATTGGTTCCCGTCATAAAATTCGCGAGATTTAGAATGTCACCGGTGTCCATGGTTGTCTCCTTGACAGACAAAATTTCATGGAGGCAATTTGACAGAATTGTCAAAATGTCCTGAATTCTGCTCGTTTTGTACATTTGTGTGAAACCAAAATGTGTGTCATCACAAATTACGTGTGATTTCCCAAAATCGATGATTACAGGTATTAGGTCTGTTTTAAACCTAAGTATCTGTTTTAGGTTTAAGACATAGTCTAATTGTTCTTCTTTTTCCAATTTTTTAAGCATAACATTCCATGGGGCAAGATCGTAATGAACAAACGAACATTTTTGTTGTGCAACACACAAAGCCGCTGATATTTGTAGTAAAATGGACAGAAATGTTCTAAAATTAAATTCCCTTGAAAGGATATAGTCTCCAAGAGTGCTACCATCGATGTGCTCGACTATAACGTTTTGTGTCCCATCCTTCTGGTATGTTCCAAATATATATGAAAAATTTGGACACACCATTGACAGTGAATTAATACATTTCAGACCAATGTATGTTTCGTGTATGTTTTCCTTCATTTTTTGCGCGTCATTAGTGGATTTCACTGCGACGGGGAAACCAACAAAGTCAAATTTCCTCACTGCGCTTGTCTTACTCTTAAACATGTCTCCCTTGTATTGAGCGATTTTTTCAAAAGAATTTTCTGTGATCGCCAATGTGGTTACATATTCAAGACCTTTCAGAAGGCTGTGTGTTCTGTTTGTGTAGGGTATCACACTGATGTCGGTCGATGTTTTTCTTGTCTCCGGAGCCCTAAGTTCGGACAGAAACTTTTCCTCTATTTTTATCTGATAATTTAGCGGTGAAATGACATTGTACACATACACACCGCTGACATTTTTAGCATCTATCAGGATTTTTTGCATGTAATCGAGAATACTTTTCCTGCACAGGTATGTGTCGTAAAAATCACGCGCGTTTTTCGCAATTTTCTCACATTTTTCGTCATTCTCATGACACCATTTAATTTTTTCAATCAGGTCTGAAAGATCATCCTCCACTGGCACATAATGTTCATACGGCTTCAACAAATGACTGTACCATATTTTCCACGGTGATTTTACGAGAAGAACAACAGAACCATAACTCAGTTCCATGGACAGGCGAAATGCTGTCACATGGCCATCCACGTTGAGTATGTATTTATGTGACGCCTGTTCTTGTTGTGTGAGTGTGTTAGACAGGCCAAAAGTAAGGGATGGAACATCAATTGTTTGTAAAAATGGATTTCCCTGTATTTTTCGCGGCCTGAGGTTCCATTTGTTAATTCCAGCATCGAGATAGGGCACACCATTTTTGTCCTTAAGTCCCTGTGCGGAAATGTGACAAGCCTTCAGGCGCATATTTGTGTCGATTGTGGTTCCACATCCTGTTGTCCCACCGCGAAACACGGCAGTTGGTTTCTTTTTGTTCCATGGTATTTCATCATTTGTATCATATTGTGCACATTTGTTGCTGAAAAATTTTCCATCATTGCTCTGTACTCTGGTCCAGTCTTCCCATGTGACCATCAGGACATCGGCGAATCTGTCTGTGATTGACATGGAAAATATGGGAAGATATGCACCATAATTGTGAGAGACAAGTGGTTGTGTTTCTGAATCCCAGAGATTATTATACGCCTCGGTTCCGTCTCTTGTCAGCACAGGAAAATCGCGTTTGTTGATAAAAAATTCCATGTCAGGAATTTCTCGTGATTGGCATAATTCCTCAAGTAAATTTTTCACACACGCGACATTGGATTCTCCCTCGTTTATAGGGAATTCGTACCTGACAAGGCAATTGTTGCCATACCATGATCGCACATCACCATTGACCTTTGTCGGGTTAAATCGTCTCCCCTCCATGGAAGATATGTGTTCCATAAATTTTGCGATATTTTCATACCGAGGATTTACCTTTATGTGCGAACTCCATTCATTTTCAAAACTTGCGTTCGAAAATGGGAGAAACACGTCCAATTTTCCGTTCAAAATTTTTACAAAAATACCCTTCTTAAATTTGTAAAACACGTATTTGAAGGTGTCCAATGGTGAAAGCGCGTTGGCGTTTGTGTACTTTGACCAGAAATTATACCTAAGATCGCGAAAAATGTTTCTGGACAAATCAATTTCTGGTTTACATAGCCTTCCATTTACCTCATCTCTGAACTCTTGAAATTGCTCTATGTCTCCAGCAGTAAAATGTGTCTGATCAAAACCCCTGTATCGCGGATTTGTCAGTGTTCTCCTTTCGCGTTCAGATTCAAGGCATTTCTCACGGCTTGTAAAATAATCAGGTTTTGCCTGTAAATGGCTTGTTGTAGTCATTTATATATATGGCCACATATATAAATCTCGAAATTCAATTCTTCTTTAGGGGAAGAAATTTTAAGACCTCGACTTCGTGTGGGTTTCCCCTTTTCACTCCGTACAGTTCCTTTAAGACACGACGTGGATCATTAACACCGTGCGACTCCAGTATGTCAATTGAGTCCAATTCTTGTTCCGACTTTTTTCTGATGGTACTTTTTGGCCTGTTTTCCAGAACAATGGCCTTGCCCTGATATTTTACACCATTCTGTTCCCTGCTCTTTAGGTATGTGATAATATTTGCCTCTGTATTCTTCGCCTGTTCGCGAAGATTTTTGAGAATAACACGAGTGCGCTTGATCTCAGCGTTAAGCTGATTAAGTGTTTGTATATCAGAAGAGATGGACATTTCTCCTATTTGGCTGTTCTTTATACTGTTTGTTCTTTGTTAAAAAATTTCTCATTGTATGTATAAATGAGCGAAAAACTTTTGTGCCTATTTTTGACCACTGTCCTGATAATGGTGACCACCTTGAACTTTTTTGTCCTCAATTACCTTCACAATGCGTCAAAAACCGATCCAGAGAAATTTGAAAATGTTGTTCATATATCAGCGGGGACGTTAAAAACTGGCAGAATAGCTTCAATTGTTATACTGATGACAGCGTTTTTTGTATTGTTTGTATTTTCCAAGGATTTGATGGCAAATGTGTAATTTTCTTTTTTATGAAAAAAGAAAATTTATCGGTATGATGTTGAGCCTAAATTTTGTAGAATTGTTCGAGTGACAGGCACCATCTATGGGTCTGTCTGATAATGTCCAAATTTTTCTGACTTACGGTTGAAATTGTTTTTGCCATGTTGTTTATAAATTTTGCATATTCTGCTCTGTCTTTCTGCCCCATTTCAATAATTGTGTAATAAATGTCGAGATATTTTCCAAAGAGCACCAAATTTTCGTACAACTCTTTTACACGCGGAGAATATTTACGGTAAGATTCTATGGCTATTTTCTTCCGTGCTTCGTCAAATTTGAGACCCACTATGTAAATCGGGGTCAAAGAATTTTCATCTATGTCAAACATTCTGACAAAGTCGTATTCCACACCGTTTCTGAAGACAATTTCGTCATATTTCAACATTTCTTTGTTTTTTTTCTTAATTGTCTCCTCTTGTTCCACAAGTATGTTGGATATTTCTTTGCTAAAAAAGTTTTCCCTGTATTTGATTAGCAGATACATATTGTACAGGTTGAGAATGTAACTGGGTTGTTTCGTGATACACGTTTTCAGCAGTTCATCGGTTTTGTCCACATTTGTACATTTGAACAGGTCACAGTAAATTTTTGACGATGTGTCGATTGCCGTGATTCCCAATGATGAGCGATGAAATATTGTCAGGAATTGCGACATAATGTATGGATACATTTTATTCAGTTCCTTAATAAATTTGAGAGGGGTTATAAACGGAGAAGAGGTCGCGACTTTGATGCAAAAATCATCTATGGGCTTTGAAACCAGATCCAAATAATTTTGGATTGCATTATTTTTAGACGCCTTGAGTGCGATGTATTTTTTGAAAATTTTATACTCATCAACAGGGAAAATACTGAACATTCCCAATATCAAATCACAGAGGCTAAAATTTTTTCTGAGGGCAAAATGATAGACACACGCTGTGAGGAAACGATAAATGTCGTAACATGGGACCATATAATTGCCTATCGGTCCAACTGGACATTTTTCAACCTCTCCCAGTGGAAAACCATCAACAACGGAAAATGAATAACCGTAGTCTATGATGACGGGTAATTCATCGGAAATTTTCGCCACATAATTATATGTGTCGTTAAACATGTGTATCTCGACACTGGTTGGGTATGGTTTCATCATGACATTTCCGGGGTGTAAATCAAAGTGGGTGAAACAACATTTTCTTTGGGCAATTTCAAGGCTAAGAAGAATTGCGATAAAATTTCTCATAAATCTTGACTCATTCATTCCATCCGCAATGCAATCAGAAAACGTCTTTCCCTTCACATTTTCCATCATGACGTAAAAAGATTCGGGGCCAGTGTTGTCCGGTGTGCATATTTGTCCTGAATCAATAAAAATATCATCACCACTGCATGAAAATCCGCCAAGTGTGACAGCGAAACACGGTGTTAGTGATCTCAGGGGATTGATACTTTTTATACCAATGATATATTCCCTCTGTGTAGATTTTATATCCATCGTCCTTGTTCGTTTGAGGACAATTCTGTTACCCTTAGCGGCAATGTCGATGTAAAGAATCATACCCTGTATGCTTGTTACAATTAGTTTCTGTGAATTGATTAGATATTTGGATATTTTGCTGTCAAGTTTTGGAAAATTTTCTACGGAAATTTTGTTTTTCTGCAAAATTGTCTGAAAAAGACACAAAAGCGCCTTGGTTTCCGAATAACTGAGGATTTCACTATTGATCAATTTGCGCAGAAGGGATAAATCAATGTTGTCGGGGTCAAACATCATCATTTCTCTCTCTGTGCACAACTTTGTTTCCTCGATGGTTTTGACGACAAACTTGTCAATTTTTTTGATTTCAAATGACATTTATTCTATGACGCGATTTTTAAATTCATTGATAACAATGTTATCAATGAATTTTCATTAGTTTGCGTCTGATTATATAGACATGATGGAATGACAGGTTCAACGTCTGTACCGTTCCATGCTCATCTCTGTGGCCAATTTGTTTACATTAAATCGCCTTGTCCCAGCCTCCTCATTTTCAACCCCTGTAGAACGCTCCGAAGTTGGCACACCAGCCTTACCCTCCATACCTCCGACTGATATTTTTTCATTTAGTCTGTATTGACGTGTTGGTTGGGAATCACCACCCGTTCGCCTTGATTCAGTGTTTGTGTGGACTGAGTAATTTGGAACATTTCGTTCAAGTGTAATCTCGTTGTCATATTTTGCCTGTCTGTGAATGTCCATGCCTTTGTTTGTCGTTGTGTTGTATTCGGGCAATTTTCTGGTGAGCTCTATGTCACCGTGTATGTAATCGGTTTTCTCATTTCCACTGAGTTGTGTCAGATAAGTTATGTTAATTTTGTCCTTTGTTCTGATATCGGACATGTCCATGATATCATCAATGTATGTGATCTGGACATTGTGGGATGGATTACTGAACGCGCTTGTGTGCGTCTTGTCATCATACACTCCCTTGCTTGGTTCCTGAACTTTTTGTTCGGTAATGATCTGGACATTGTGGGATGGATTACTGAACGCGCTTGTGTGCGTCTTGTCATCATACACTCCCTTGCTTGGTTCCTGAACTTTTTGTTCGGTAATATCCAAAGTCCTCATACCAGAATTTCCACTGATGTGGATGGGATTCTGTATGACATATTTTACCTCGAACGGTTCCTCAATCGGTTTTTCCATCGTATAAACTACCGTCGGGCGAACATCGACACGCAACACATCATTTCGGATTTCACGACCATTTTCCATACATGTTCGCATTTTCTTGGAAAAGTCAGGAAAGTCAGGATTAGTTGTGGCCTGTGTCCAAATTCGCGGTTGTCTTGAGAGAGGCATGAGTTGCTCTTGACGAAGAACAGGTGGGCGAAATGCGCCATCACGCATAACCGTGTATGGTGGGTATGCATTTTTACCTTGATTTGAATATGACAGTCCGTTGGTTCGTTGTCCTCCGTTGTTTCCCTCATTTGTGTAGGAAACACTGACAAATGGATTAATACCCAGCGCGAATTGACGGATGTTTTCGCAAGATCTCGTGTGTGATTCATCGACCATATCTGTGATTAGACTCGTTTGACCCACTTTGTCTATGCGTCGTGTTGTAATAGATTTGGGTGGATCGCGAAGTATATTCATTGAACCGAACCCTCCTTCAACAGAGGGAAGTGTTACTCTTCCATAATTGGTAATTGCACTATATGATAATCCTCCTGCTGACATTGTTGTCTTTTTCTTTATTGAAAGATAACTTTTGTTATGTTTTCGCGTAATTTTTTCCCTGATGAAAATTTTTACAGCTTCTATTGAAAGCTGTAAAAATAGGTATAAAAGTTGAACCTAAATACTCGTTATTATTTCATTTCAAGGGTATGAGATGTGTCATCTTATAGAAATTTTTATTCCCATTGACTGTAGTTCTTGGAATAGTAATTTTGCGGCGTATGGCATGTTGATGCGCCTGACATCGTCAGTGTTACAACCTCTACATTCACCAGAGGTTGTCGAAAAATTTCCACATTTGGAACAGATGACTACTTGATATGGGTCAGATTGTGTGAAAAGGCGTTCATTAAGAAATTTTGTGATACCGTGGGCTATGAGATTATCGCGTTCCATCTCACCAGCGCGAAGTGCACCATCGCGACTTCTTCCCTCAAGGGGTTGTCTTGTCAATGTTGTCACATAACCCAGAGCTCGCGCGTGTATTTTGTCTGAGACAAGATGTTTTAACCTTTGGTAGTATGTAGGACCAATAAAAATTTTAGCCTCCATAGGCTCACCTGTCATACCGTTATACAATGTTTCCCAACCATGTCGTTCATATCCATTCTTCAACAGTCGATTACAAATTTTTTCCGACACATCGTCACTGTTACTGGTGAATGGTGTTGCATCGCCAAATGTTCCCTCAAGAGAACAAGATTTGCCAAGAACACACTCCATCAATTGATTGATCGTCATTCTAGAAATCACACAATTTGAGACGATAGAAGCGCGTGATGCTTTAACGACATTTCCCGCTCCATCTCTGACAGCTCTTCGTGTTATGATAAATCCAGACGGCATTTCGACACACCATGTCATTCCATTGTATTTTCTCTCCCTTATGTCACGTTTCGAACAAAGAATGGGTTCACTTACATTTGGATTATCAGTATAAAAAACACTCCACAAATTATTTCGAGGAATTACATTGGGCTCACTGACAAAACCCTGTTCATGATGTGTGACAAAATGTACGGAATGACCAGCGTGTAAAGCAAGACGCACAACTTCATCGCGAAATCTTGTTGATGTTGTGTGTATCACATTTTGGTTACATTTTTCGGAGAAATGAATGCCAGAAAGAAGTGACCGAGCCAAATTACACGGCAAATCCCATACACATTTCATCATCAATTTTGCTGACACAATTGACTCAGGTTTGATGTCGTTTTTGTGTTCTTCATACTCAGAACAAAATACGTCAAACCATTTCTCATTTGTGATTTCCCAACGAAAGTAATCCGGTGTTTTTTCGTCTCTCACAATTTTGCATTCATAATCAACCGATTCTTCAAGACAAAGTATGTCAAATCGTTGTCGCAGCAAATTGTCGTCTGTTTTTTTAACAGGAATTATGATACAATTTCTTCTAAATTTTAAACTTCCATCACCCAACCAATAACCATACAACTCGCAAAAGGCTGTCATTTTTTCGGGCGAATCCAAACAGAGTTTACTTGCGAAGGGTATTGGGTTTTCTTCACCGACGTAACCAGATCGTGCTTTTCCCGTAAATTTTACCACATCACTTTCGTCAATGGGCAATAATTCTTTTGCCTTAAATTTTCGATAGTCAGTTATGGTGTGTTGAGAGTTTTTGTGTATTCCATTCCATTCGATAAATTTTCCGTCACATTTTTTTCCCCTTTTGGCAAACATTAGATGGTCTGTGGTAACGAGAAGTGATACACCATTGCCTATGATGTCACTTTCTTCATTCCCTTCTTCACGCCATCTTTTCGCCTCATCCACATGTGTGAATTCTATCATGTCACGTTCCTTGGTCTCGTTAAAGATGAACGATTTCGGGTGTTCATACAGAAGAAGTCCGCTTTCGTGGTTATATCCTGCGACACGAAGTGTTTTATGTTCACATCCTTCCTTAACTTCACTCCAGTTCATAAATCCATGCTCTGTGAGGATTTCATGGTCATCTGCCAAACAATGGGGATTGATAATGATGTCAGGAACCATACCCTCTGAAGTGAATGGCATGTCCTCTTGACCAAAAACCATACCACAGTTGTGAACGACCATGCCATTCGCTATAAATGAGCTCATATTTTTCACAGTGATGTCATACACGAGGCGAAATTCTTCGTCATTTTGTATCGAAAAAATGGGAATGAATAAATATGGGACATTGGGGTTTGTGTTGTCGATTGTGTGGTTTTTCACTCCAATTGTGTTAAACCATTTTTTTGGTGTTTGGATAGTGTTGTTATAGTCATCGTTGTCATTACCCTTGTCATACATAAATTGGCGCATTTTCCAGTATAATTGTGAAGCCGAAATCATAAAACTGTCCCTGATATTGTATTTCAGGGTGATCTTTTTCAACAGCGAAAATGTGTATATGAATTGTATTATTTTCACCTCCTCTGTGATGTGAATGACGGCAGTCATAATACCCAATTTTTTGAATATACACAAAATTTCGGCAACCGTGCAGTTGATGAGATTTTTACTTGATATCTGTATGTCGTATAACCCATTATGATGAACGGACAGGTTCATACTTCTACCAATGAAGGCTCCCAAAAATTCATATACAAGAAAATCGGGAGAATTTTGTGTTAGCCACAACCATTTTTCTTTTTCACAGAAAATTATCAGAAATCTAAACATTTCTGGAGGGAAAAAATACATGTGTGTTCCTTCAATCTCACATACAAAACCCTCAAGTTTGGTGAAAAGTTTCACATCCTCCTTAACAAAATGTACATCCAACAGGGAACGAAGGGGAACGAACAAACCCCCGTTTGTCTGAAAGTATCCACACGCCGTCACGAGACCGATCAGACGGAAAAACGCCATTGACTTTAGTGTGCTCTCGTCGTCTTTTAAAGAGAGAAATGGAGGTGATGTCCCTGTCATGTCTACATTCCATGAGTTTTCATAATCCCGTTTTAATTCTGCGAAGGGCATTCCGTATGCTATTTCGTCGTCCTGTGTGAGCAACCCAGCATCTATCCACCCATGTTTTGTCATAATTTTGTGGTCCGGAGTGCAAACAATTTCGTCGCCTGTTTTGAGGGTGATTTTTAGGGTTTTTCTTATTCCCACTTGTGTCCTTGAAACACAATCGTTTGTGATTAGACCATCATTAACCCATCCCCAAAGTTTGTCAGAAATTTCTATGTCCTTTATTTTTTTCGACACACCAGATGCGAGTGAGACAAGGGTATTTTCATCCACACATACACCTTTTTGTGCAGCACGTGATGCAAATTTGTCGCCAACTTCTGGCACACGACTGTTCCTAATTACAACCTTTACTATTTTGTGACCATTGGCGTTTGTCATGTTAACAACGCGATCAACGGTGCCTTCCTCTCCACTTCGTATCGCCATGCTACAATCGGTTATTTCATCTTTTGCCTGTTTAGAAGTTTTTATGACAACTTTTCCAACAACGACATCACCCTTTTTGACACGAGAACCGACACGCACAATTCCATTTTCGGCAAGTTTAGAATAGTCAAATTCTTCCTTTCTCTTTTCCTTCACCGGTAGACATATCTGTTCAATTGACGCGTTTGATCCACGCTTTTTCTCTTCCTCCGTCAGTGTTTTGTATGATGTGACGGTGAACAATCCGCGTTCTATGGCGCTCTTATTTAGTATAACAGAATCCTCCTGATTCCATCCCCCGTAACAGGCAATGGCCACAATCGCGTTAATTCCAGACGGCATGTCATTGAAACCCATAAAATCAGACGGCATCGTTCCAACCAATGGTCTTTGAGGATAATCGAGAACATATGAAATTGTGTCTGCCCTAATTTTGTGAGAGAGTGTGAAAACACCGATGGCCTGTTTTCCCATGGACGATTGGTAACAATTTCGTGGTGATTGGCTGTGGTCTGGAAATGGAATAATTGACGCCATTACACCAAGCATCATTGCCGGAGCGATTTCACAATAATCATACCTGCATTGCCTTAATTCATGTGGAAACATTGCAATGACTGAATTTTCAACCTCCGAGTTGTCGAGATATTGTATGTATCCATTTTCAACAAGTTTGTCCCAATCTGTGTTGCATTTGTCAGAAATTAAAAGTTCGTTATTTTTCACAGTGAATACAGGTCTGAGGAGGCGACAATCATCAGAAAATATACGCACCTCATCATCCACTTTATCATACGAGATAGACACGTCCATCGGTATAATGTCCTTTCTGCGTAATTCTCTCAGTTCATTTACCAAAATTTCAGTGTCGTTTGTGAAACCAATGATTATGCCGTTGAGCACAACATTTGTCATGTTAGTGCTTATTTTTTCGTAATTATCCAACAGTGTCACATTTTTATTTTTCTCCAACAATTCTCTGATTATGATGGTCGGTGTTCTGTGTGTTATTTTTGTGAGAAACGATAGGTTCAAAACAATTCCGGCAAGTTGTCCCTCTGGTGTTTCTGCTGGGCACAAAAACATAATTTGTGATGGATTAATTTGACGGATTTTTGTATTTTTTCCCTCCTTTCCAATCGGAATTACGACACGACGCAAATGAGAAAGTGTCGCGCCAAATGTTAGACGACTTAAAATTTGTGACACCCCAGTGCGTATGTATGAATTTTTCTGTGCCCCCCAATTTCCAGTAGAAAAACTGTTTTTCAGTCCAAGTGTTATTCCCATGTTGGTATAAATTACAGAAAGTATGTCTCCCTTGACGCGTTTTTTCTTCTCAAGTTGAAGTTTGATTGTGTTTAGAAATCTTTTATAGAGGGTCCTAAACAATTCACAACACAAAACACCTGACATTTCGATGCGTTTGTTTGCATAGTTGTCTCTGTCGTCGTCAGAACGTATGCCAATGTGAGTGTGAAGTAATTTCCTTACCATGTAACCAAGAAAATACGCCTTTTCCTTTGTCGTTGCTGAAATTCCGAGATGGGGAAAAAGTTCTGTCTGAACAACCTGATCTGCGTAACTTTCCCTGTCATGTTCTCTTATCGTGTGTTTGGAATATTGGCCTATGTATTTCAGGGCTTTTTGTCGGTCGTCTATGAAAAAACTGTCGCGAATAATTAATTTGAGATATTTTTGCGTCCTCGGGTCAAATGTTCCAATGAAGTTAACAATTTGTGATTCTTCGCAGAAACCCAATGCCTTAAACACAATTCCGACAAGAATGTTTTCCTTGATGTATGGAAGAGAAAAAACGACGGTCCTGTCATCGTTTCCGATTTTTGCCTGAACTAAAACAGAATGACCTGTTTCATCAGACATGCTCCTGATTTCCGCGACATATTTGTATTTTTCGTTTGGTTTTTGAGGGAGAACTATGATGTGGTTATAGACGGACCGAATTTGTCCAACAAGAACACGCTCCTTGCCTCTTATGATAAAATAACCTCCCTGATCATAGTGACATTCTCCTGATTGTATGGCCTCACTGTAGGAACATTTTCTCAGGTTGCACACACTTGAGCGCACCATTATAGGCGTTCTCCCAATCACAACTCTGTTATATGTGTTAGTGGACACCAATTCACCGGTTTTTTCTGTTATTGTTTCTGTTACATCAACGAAAATTGGTGAATCATATGAAAGATCCCTGTCACGCGCTTCTGATGGATATATGTTCCGTGCAATGCGATTTTCTCCCATCACAGATGGTGACGGTATGTAAACGTTGCTAAATACAACAGTGCACGTCTGATTTTTCTGATAGACCGTTGTGATTGGTGGTTCTTCTGTGACAACACGTTGGATTCCATTATGAATGTACTGGTCAAAGGAATCTATTTGGTGGTGAACGAATCCATGTTTTGCTGAATAATTACGCAAAACATCCCACACATATTTTTCATGCTCGGTAAGATACGACATGTTGAATTTCCTGACACATAGTGTCAGGAAAAATCATTTTTAAATTTATTAATGATAAATGAGCGATTACGATAAAACCATAAGGAGCCTGAATGACAGGCTGGGAAACGACATCAGATTGAAAGAGGTTAATGACAAACCTGTGTTTACAAATTTTTGTGGCCACGATTTAATGAATTGTATAAAACCGTATTCAATACAATTGAGCACATTCGTGACAGTTTTTATTTTGTTGCTCATATTTAGGCCTGTTTTTATTCTGAAGAATGTCACTGTGGACGGATTTACAGAGAAAAGGGTGTGTTTGCGGAAAGTTCTGATGTGGTCTGTTATTTCAGTGATAGTGGTCAGTCTTTTGGTACAGCTGTATCTGTATAAAATGGTAAAAACGACCACAAGGATGTTTTACGGATGACGTGCGTATCACACCCTTGAAAGAGCGAAATTCTTAGCTAACCAGAAGAAAATTACTACCAACAAAATCTTTATGACTGTGATGGTATATGGAAAATTTTTAAGGGATGGTAAAAGTCGCGTGATAGTTTCTTCTGTCTGTGGTAAGGAAAAAATTACAAAAAGAACGGCTATGACGACTATTTCCTTGATGTCGTTTTGCATATTTATCGCGACATTTTTTGCCTTAAAAATAGTGTCGGCGATTTTGATTTCCTCTGCTGATGGCTGAATATCGACCGCATTTAGACCCTGTATCAGATCGTAATCTGATGTCGTTGAAAAGGAAAACATTGTGCTTGGTTGGTTTGTTCTGTTTGCCATCTTTATAAATTGTTTAAGTTTGTTCTTTTGTTTATATAAAATGTTGTCGTTTAAAAAATTAGAAAACTTATTTTCTGAGAAGGGTTACATAATCAGAGAGATTTTCTCTATTGACGACATGTGTGTTTACATTTCTCTTGTCAGCATGAACACCTCTGAATTTTTTCTGGTATACATACCGTCAAAATACACCATCAAGACAGACGACAGGTACAAAGTTTACAGAATTAAGAAAATGGATGTAAACAGCCTCAAAACGAGAGCCGAAGTTGAGTATGCCGATGAGCGTGATGATTTGCACATGGAATTGAGCTATAACGAAATAGAGACAAAATATAGCCTTGACGAGAAGGACAAGAACAAACTTTCTGATCATTTGGACGAAAAATATAATCGCCCAATTTTGATGAGGTGCGATAAGAACGCGAATGAGGTAGAAATCAAGGACATGCACAGACAAATTAACCGGCTAAAATATTGTGTCTCAAGTGTTAAAATAAAAATCGCCATAGAATATAAGGATTATTTGGCGGTTGTGAAACAGGATAATACAACAGTGTGTTATATGATAAAAAATTACACAATTTCTGACAACATGATGCGATTGTTGGTGGTTGTGGACTTGAAAAATTTTTATCAGAAGACCATTAACATGCAGGACGATATTGTTTTTGTCAGAAATGGAATACACAGGGTCCTCACAAAAAATCAGGCCGAAAATATCTCAATCATATCAAAACTCTTGTCAGGAAAAAGTGATTTTGAAAAGTTTTTGTTATCAATTCGGACAAAGATGACTAATTTTCAGACATATTTGGCAAAATTTGGTAAGATTTTGACAGTGAGCAACGAAAAAGAAGGTGTGATTGTCAAGAAATTGAAAAACCTAAAAAATAAGGGACAGACAACTGGAATGCAGGGTGTTCAGCTTGATATACAGACTTTGCATCAGATTTCGGTTCAAGAGTCAGAGCTAAAAAATATTTTGGACGTGAAACAAGAAACAATGAGGCATATTGATGAGATAAACACACGCCACAACGACTTTTTACTTTTCATAGACAAAATACTCTATGATAACGCCATCATGACGAACACAATTTTGTGCAATTTTGAATTAGCGCGAAATTACGTCAAATGATTTTAATCGTTAAAACGATTAAAATATTTCGCGTGTAATAATAAATGTATTTCAGAAAAAACGACTCCCCTGTCAGTGGTGGTAATTTTGTTGAGAATTTTTCATTTGACGATGTGAAGAGTAAGAAAATGTGGCTCTATATTTTGCTGCTCATTGTCCTCCTTGTGGCTGTGTTTATGCTCATGAAATCGCGAAAAGAAAAACCGCGATTTGGATTACAGTTTTACTAAATAAAATGTCGTCATATGATAAATGCCCATGAAACCTATGCAAGCACCGTCTCCAAATCTTGGAGATTGTTCAAAGAAAGGAAAATGGTCCGACGTTTCCCTTGTGGATCAATGCAAGCAGTGTGTGGTTGAACCTGATATGTTTTTTTGTGACGGAGAATGTATGAACAGGTATGACCTCAATTCTATGTGCCCCAGTGATTCTCTCGTTGCTAAAACAGTGGAACAATGTGAAAACCCGTGTGTTCAAGTGGGAAATCCGCCTACTGGTGGTGGATGTTCTGATAAATTTGACTGTGATTGGAAAAATGGTGAAACATGCGAAGTAAAGAGTGACAAAGAAAGGGGTTTGGTTGGAACATGTAAGTCCGGTGATGATTTGCAGAAGTTGCTTCAAACAGCAAAGGTTTGCAAGGACAGCACAGAATGTGATACTAAAAATCACGAATTTTGTTCGATGAAGGATGGTGTTGGAACCTGTGAGAGGAAAATGCTTTCTGGGACAGCGAAAGTGTTGTTATTGGCAGCGGTGCTTGTGTTGCTTGTCCTGATTGTCATGTTTTTACTCTCATTGGCTAAATCTAAACGTGTTGTTGGAAGGTTTGACGATCATTGGTAGATTTCTCATTGATTAGCATAAAATTCATTTTAAATTCGAGGAGAATTTAAAATCGCTCACTGACAAAGTTTTGCAACATAATCAGCAGCACAACCGTGAGCGCCGCCATATGCCTTATCGGCGCTTGGATATCCAGTGCAGGACGGTGTTTGGTTAATGGGACCTGAGACGGAGGTATAACCCGGAGGGGGTGAAAAACTTGGGAGAATTACGCGCTGAGAACGTGCGCTTGCACTTGAATCAGGGAGAGCCATGCCACCTGTTCCACCATTGTATTTGCCTAAAGTAGCATAAGAACATGCACCACCTTGTACTGATGGTCCAGACCAATCGCTGTATTGTGCCATTTGTTTATAAATAGAAAATAAAAAAAAAATTACATACCACACGGCATCTTGACATACTTTGGGTTGCATTGTCCAGCATCTTTTCCGTAGGCCTGACCGATGCTCGGGTATCCGGCGCAACAGCCCCCTTTGACCAAGGTGTCATACGCAGGACGATAGTTCCAAGCTGGAACAATATAATGCCCACGCACTGTTGTGGCTGGAACTGGAGGGGTCGTTCCCTGAACAGCCATGTTGTAGCGCTTGAGGGTGGCATAGGCGCACCCAGATGAATTGGTAGTCGCTCCAGAATATTCTGACATTCTTTCTTTCTTTTTGTTCAAGATTTTAAAAAATTTTATTGTGACGATACAAATTTCTTACCATTGAGTAAGAAATGTGGAATTTTTGTTCATAACACAGACTGTGTGTGAAAATCATGTGGCAAATCGGCTTTTCTGCTCCGTCAGAATTCGATCGATTAATTTTGGCTTTAATCTTGGAGCCTTGTTGAGACCGAATCGTAGCGCGATTTCCTTCAGCTGAAATATGGTGAATGGGCTGAGTGTTTCCTCTGTAAACAAAGGATTCTGTTCATACAGAACGATTTCTTTCTCACGCAATTCTTTACGTTTGTCTTTGTCTTTTTGATTAATTCTGTCTTTGTTTGCGTAATAATGCTCCATTTTTTGCGCATTGATTTCGTCTCTCTTTAACAGACGACGCTCATTCACCTGTGCAAGGCGCTTCTCTCTGTTTTTGAGATATTTTAGGCGATCGCGTTCCTTGTCTGTGATACAAAGATTTATATTTTTATTCAGAGTCGGATTGCGTTCTTTTATCCAGTGATCTTCACGTATAATTAGCTGATCAACTGGTATGCCGTCTTCCAGACATTCGATTTCGAAATTCTCTTTGCCGTGTTCTCTCATAAATTTGTAGAAAGGAGTTGTTCCGTCATTTGATGCTGATTTGTGATCACCAAGTCTGCCATTCACATTTTTTGTCGTTGATCCAATGTAATTTTTTGTTTTATCCTCTGTGTAAAATATGCAATAAATTCTACCACAATTTTTGTCGACGACAATGTTGGGCGCCTTCATGTTGAGGGATGGTCTCAGTTCCTCGTGATATTTTCTTTCTCTAATTCCCAGATCTTCCTTGGAATTTATTTCGAATTTTTCCAACAACTCAACAGAGAAAATTTCTATCCCATGTTCACGCATGTGGTCATACAATTTTCCTGTTTTTCCGATTTTTGCATTACTTTTGTGTGCCTTGAAGCGATTTTTTATCTGCTGAATGGTTGAACCGATGTAGATGTCGTCGGTCTTTGTGTTGATAATTTTGTAGATGTATCCGTTCATGTTGTTGTGTTTGCTGTGAATCTTGGGAGATTTTTCAATTTTTTATATTTCGATGAGAAATATAAAAATGTAATGTGGTTTTTTTCTGTTCTCATAACACAGGAAATCCAAGAGCACCACCAGAGACACGAATAACGTTGTTATTCACTCCTGTAAGGACCCACTCAAATGTCTGAGCCCTATTGAGGCCAGCCACTGGATTAGCGGTTGCGGCAGTGATACCAGCAGCCGTAACGGCACCAGCAGAGGCTTCCGGAACAGTGGAAACGTTAGTGAGTTTACCGTAGTTAGTCGAGCCCATGGGGTCAAGGGCGATAAAGTCAAGGGAGTATGAATACAGATGGAATCCAGTCTCAATCGGGATGACTGGTGCATGGAAATAAGGATTGACGAGGGAGAAGTAATCCGAACCCATCTGAGCGAGACGGTTGGTGTTTTCGTAGATGAGAGAGGTCTGAAGAATGGGATCAACAGCGCCAGACGGGTTGAAATTGACAACAACACCGCTATCAACGGGAGAAGCAGCGGTGTAGTTGGACCACTCAGACGCGCATGTCGTGTTGCGAATGGCGAAGAAGAGAGCCTTGACAGCGTGAGAGAAACGGATGTCGTAGCTTGGCTGGGGGTTGGTGGCGGGAGCGAAGGTCTGACGTGGGGCAGTCTGAACTTGCTCAATGAGAATGTCGCGGGGAGCACAGCCCATCTTTTTACGCTCATCGTTGGAGACAATGGCGTAGTTGGCCCAAACCTGAGTCTGGCCAATGGTGGGAGCACCTCCGACCAAATCAGTAACTTGAGCGGGAGCACTGGTGATAGCACCAGCAAGAGGAGCGATGTTATCAACGATAAGAAGCTCGGACCAATTGCGGAAGCTGAAGTTGATGCGCATTTCATTGTAGGGAAGGGCGGCAGTGGGAAGAGCGACACCGCTGTCACGTCCATAGAAGAGAGGAAGGGGAAGATTGAGAGTGAAGGATGGAATAGCGACACCAGCGGCGTGAGGGCCAGTGAGGTCATTGAAATTACCAATCATGTTGTTGTAACCGTTGCGCTTGCCAGCGGGAACCGTGAAGGCAGCCCAGAAGTCGAGATGGTAACTGTCGAACCGCGCGGCGACAAGGTCGTTGAAGGTGATGCAGCACTCACGGCAGAGATTGTGCATCAGATTGCGGGTCCAGCGGAGACGACCATTGGGAGCGAACTGATTACCGGCAGCCAAAGTGACAGCCGGAACAGTCGAACGGAGCCAAGACTGGAGAAGATAATCACCAGCACGAGAGATTGCGACACCCCACTCATTACCGAAAGCGGGCTGACCAGATGCGCGGGAAAGGACCACGGGAACCTGAGTGAACCACGTTGCCTTGCGAACTTCGCGGACGAAGTAGACAGTGGCGTCAGGGCCACCATACATGTATTTCTCTATCTCATCGAAAGTAGCGAGATCGATGAACCCACTTGTGACGTTAGAAGTGCAGATGGATGCCATTGGAAAATATTGTGATTTTATTGTCGTCAAGAAATAATTTAAAAAAAATTATTTTGATAAAAAACGTTATGCGAGATACTGGAGGGAAAATAAAATCACAGACGCGAATGTCTGTGATTTTAAAAAAGCGTCAACTATGTTTGTGTAAATTGTTCTGTCATGGTAGCTTCATATTGTGTTCCTGTGGTTTTGTATATTTTTCGAGATTTTTTGGAGACATCAATTGTGTCGACAAAATAATATTTTTGCACCGTCTCCTCGTCAATGTTTCCCACAATTTTTGCTACATCACAGAGAGTCATGCCAGAATTAATACATTCTGTCACTTTGGTGTGTTTGTAGTTATATATCGAAAAATTTTCTGTTATTCCACATTTTTTACGCAAAAGTCTAAATTCCCTGCACAACTGCATACCACTTATGGGTTTGTTTTTGTTTCTCTGTGGAAATAGGTAATCTGTCGGGTTTGGTGTTTCGTCTCCATATACTAATTTTAAGTAGTCAGATATAATTTTCCTCATATTTTTGTCGACAAAAATATCACGTAAATTTTCATTTTTCACCAAAATCGTAATTTTTGACGTAACGCAATAATCCTTTGTTGAGTAATCGTCTATCATCAATTGCGATTGCAACGTCCCCCTATAACCCCTACTACAACCATTCTCGTATTCGATTACGTCGCGAATTTCTCCCCTGTTTGTGTAAATCACAACATCGTTCACAGTCATCGATACGAGTTCCTGTGGCCTAAGACAAAATTCCTTTGTCATCCGTATCGCAAAAACGATTTTGTGTTTGTTTTCCCCCTCTGCCATTGCTATAATTTTTTGTGTGTCCTCATCATTTATGGTGTGATTGACGGTGTCCTGTCCATCATCAATGTTAATTGCTCGAAAATCAGGGATTTTGTTCATCAATTCTGTGATGTTGATTTCTTCTATTTTATCGGCACAATTTATACCAAAAACATCCCTGTATTTGAACATTCTGATTATTGTGAGAACAAAATTTTCAGCCGAATGGGGCGAATCCTTATTTTTCACCCGTTCATTTTTGACAGAAATTTTTTCGACATACACTTTTGTTATTAACTTTCTTAAATCACACGCAGAACATTTTTCTAGAAAAAATCTCAGAATGTTTTCAGGCTGGGATTCAAGATAGTAAAATTTTTTAGAGAACCCCTGTAAAAAATACGCACCGTCATACTCGTCTTTTTTAAGGCATTCATTCAAAAAATTCTCTATTTTTTCCAAATACCCAACTGCCGTAATCATCATTTTACAGACAGTAATTTTCTGATTAGCACTTTCGACAGTTTTACGGTAGGCCTCCTCAAGCTTATTCACAATTTCTCCGTGCCACACACTTTTTTCAGCATATCTTTCGTAATTTTTTACCCTGTTAACTTTCTCAATCACCATGGGATCATTTGCTCTTCTGTCCCCAATGTCCTTGAGCACACATTTTATCCGTTCAACAAAACATTCCTGCCCATTTTTTCTATAGGCCGACACTCGAACTTTTCTGATGAGATTTTTTGCGTATTCAATCAGATCATCGTTTTCTGACATTGTTCTCAAATCCTCAAACTTGTTAGAATTGACGTAAATGTGTTTAAATATGCTTGACGATTTATCTTTCAAATCGTCAACCGCGCCATATCCATCATCCGACACTTTCTCGTAAAAATAATTGTTTATCCTTTCCAATTCTTTTTCTCTGCTTGGTAGGTCAATAACGTGACCGTAGAAACTGTTTACAAAATCCCTGTCATCTTTACTGTCAAAATGATCAATCGACTTCAACATCTCCACACTCAGAGATACTTCGTCCCTTATGTCAATGTCAAGTGCTCTGACAGCATTCTCATTGTCACCGAATTTTTTTCCTCCCCTCACTGTTGAAACACATTCCATATTTATTTCACGACCGTGACATATCATCAATGCCATTATGAGATGATGTCTGACAATGCGTTTGTCACACCAATCCATCACATCGTCAAAATTTTTCGAACACGGATTGTTGTCAAGAAATTTATCCATCTCTTCACCAGAGGGATCCCTGGTCAAATTATAGTAAAATTTGCAAAGAGATTTGTAATCCCTTGCAAAATTACTGTTGTCTTCTCTTTCACTGTCGCGAAATGGGAGAACAATCTTTATACACAAAAGAACATGGTTTAACCTGTCTCTCTTAACTTCGTTGAGAAATTCAGCTGTTGCTTTTTTTGTCTCAATAGTTTTTGATGAAATACGTGGCATTTGTTTCTTGTCAAAATTAAATCTTTAAATTCAATTTTACTTTTGACGTTTGTTTCATCAAATGAGCAACATTTGATGAAATTGAGAATCGCGGAGTTTTTGTCCAATTGTTGTCACATAATAAATGACATTTGATGCATGTTTTCTAAAAACAGGGACAATTTCCGATTGTCTCTCCAAAAACGGAAGAAACGGTGAGGACATCACCTGTGACCACAAGGACGTCGATTTTGTGTTAAATTCGGCAGCAAGAACAAGCCTACACAACTGGCTCACAAAAACTCCGCCAACACCAGAATATATAAGCGGTCCAGCGACAATGACAAAACACACATACACAGATAAGGACAATATAACTTCATATGTTTACATTATCGGAGAATTACACGGAGAAAAAAACGACTGCAGTATGTTGCCGAGTGAAGGGAAAAATCCTGACAAAACAATGGAAATACAGGATTTTCTGTCAGCATTGATAGAAACATCTCCGGTTTTTCTCGATCTATTTGTGGAATTGCCGCATGACACAAGTGCATTTACACATGATGATAATGATTTCTCCTACATAACGAAAATTTACAACAAATTGAAGGATCACATACCACCCATCAAAGGAACACAAAGGCCATACAGACGTATCGACAATGCGAGAATTCATGCAATCGATGTTCGTCCAAATAGTGATGATTTTCTTGACAAATTCATAGACTATCTTGTGGAAGTTTCCAAAAGAGAAATTACTGGGAAAGATGAGGAGCACATTTCCGAAACGGTAGGAAAAATTCTGGCGGACACAAATATGAAAATCGGAGAATACATACAGAAATATCTAATAACTAAAAGAGTCAGAAAAGATCTCGATAAATTAACAGAAAGACAAAGAGAATGGTTGTTGGATGCGATTGAAATATTTGGGCCAAAAATTCATGAAAAACGTGTGGAATTGTATATGTTGATGAGACAGGGTGTACCAGTGGACGAGATTGTTAGAACTCTGCTCGTGATCCTAATACCAATATCTGCATACAAGGTGGATATATACCTGATGTCGCGGATGTTTAAAACTTTCAGAACAGAAAATGAACCTAATTCTCCTTTCAACAGTGTGATATATGTTGGTAACAAACACGCGAACGTTTACAGGGTCCTTTTTAGCGAAATGGGATACGAAGTGCAGAGTATGAGAAAGGCTGACCTTGATAGACACATCATAAGATGTCTCCATGTTGACACAGAAAAGGCATACCCATTTTTTGACGTTTCACCATGCGCATTTGCATGATTAAATATTACAACCATTGTAACTAATTTAGGTGTGATTTTTATACCTAATTTCTTCAAAATAACACTTTCGCATGTCAACACCCACGTAAAATATTTTGTCAATAAGTTTCTGTAAAACAGAAACTTATCAATAATCAAATTAACATGTTTCAGCTTAAAAAGCCATTCCTGTAATTACAATGCATTATAGGCAATGAATCAGGAAAAATTGTATGACAGCAAGAAATATCGGAGACTTTTATCGTTTGCGTCCGAAAAAAGTCTTTTATCACCAATGCAACACAAACATGGCGCCGTGATATTTCAAGGACGACGTTTGATATGCAGTGGATATAACACCAATCAACGCAACAAATATATGGGAAATTTTACGTGTAGCATACACGCCGAAATCGACGTTCTCGTAAAATTTCTCAACAGCTTTGTAAAAATACACATCATAAAGTCTAATCCCGACAAAACACGCCGAAAGTTGAAAAAATATTCCATTGGTGTTGTTCGCATAAACCAGTCGGATGATGATATTCTGATATACCAGAACAGTAGTCCATGCAAAGATTGCATAAAAAAATTACAATCAGTTGGTTTGAACAAACTAAGTTTTTCCGTTAATGAAACAGAAATTCACACATGCAAAATAAACAGAATTGATATGTGTCACCATAACTACTCGAAATCGTTGTGCTGTCAAAACATTCGCAAACAGACAACACACACATCGTTATTGCTTTAATGGTCATCATGCCGAATTATATTTTTCGAAGATGGCGACATTGTCACGATAAATAAAAAGTTATTTGTTCGGTAGAAAAATTAGACTGAAATTGACACATTGGAAACGGACGTCCATGAGCATATATGCTGTCATTACTAATTGAAACAGGCATGCAAACATGACATTTGATGTTTTTAGGTATAAAAATCATACCTAAAAACACTTCTTTCAAGACGTTTCATATAAACTCCTGTGGACATTTTAAATTTGGAAATGTCTGTTAAACAGACCAACAAAAAGCATTCCTCGTCAAATTAATCAGGAAATACTTTGTCGATTAAAATTTTATTCTAAAGAAAATTATTCAATAAAGAAAAATGCACATTTCAGAATTTATCGATGGTGTTAGAATCCACCACGACGACCGTAAACTTTCCATGAATGAGGCAATGTTATGTCTCGTCAACAAAATGGATGGTGGTTGTTCCGGTGTGTCCTTTCAGATGGAAAACGTTATTGAACTTTTTAACACCGAATGTCTTCACAAGGACGGCGAAAAATATTTTTACGACATTAAAGTCGCACGCAATGTCGACATGATTGACACCATAAGACATAACTTCACTGGTGATGCCGAAACAAGTATGCAAGTCGTCATAAGTGATAAAAAAACGGAACAGGTAGAGGAATTAACACTGATTACGTTCATGGCTATGTATAATCAGATTGACATACGAATTATTTTTGAAAAACTCCCAAAGAAAGAGGATGTCATCACCATAAAATACAGGGGTTATTTGTTTGACAGAGAAACCAGAAACAAGATGCTCGGACAACCTCTGGAAACAGACACGCATAAGTATTTTGACGGCATGGTTTTGAACTTGTGATTGAGCCGATGGAGGGGTAGTTTTGATGTTTTTAGGTATGATTTTTATACCTAAAAACATACTTTTTATGGCATTTGCATACCACACCCTTCGTAAAAACCAACCAAATTTAAACCCAAACGACAAAATTGATTTAGCATTAAAATTTAGACTGATTTGTCAACAATGTCGACAAACAGAAAAAATGTATGCAATTTGAACGCAGATGTTCTAAAAATTATCCTGTCATTTATGACGCAACAGGATATCGACAAGTTGATGCTAAAAATTCCTGAAAATTGTACACGAATTTTCAAATGGTGTCAATTAGTTTTGAACATAAATAAGGAAGCCGATTTCATCAAAATTCGGCGCTTTCCATTTGCACGTTTTCGGTTTAACGAGTCTATGGGTCGTAAATGTATAGACGGAGACAGAAAAAACATCGCGATTCACAGGTCAATCACTGTTCTAAACAAAAAATACCCAATCAGAAGAATGTTTGAGCTGAAAAAAGTTTATGAGTTCAAAATCGGTGGGTGTGAAATACAGGACCTGTCTATTCTCTCTGGTGTAAAAATTTTGTCATTTCGAACATGCGACATTTATGCTGATGTTTCGCCATTGCGAAATTCTCACAGTGTGAGCATAACAGACTGTACAATCCCATTCGATCTTGGCAAATTGAACGGGATTTATCGTCTTAATCTGATAAATTGTAAGGGATTTGTAAACATGGAATTGATCGGAGATGTTCGCGTCCTAAACGTGTCTGGATGTCAAAACCTGATAAATTATGACAAAATAAAATCCACTCGATTTCTCGATGTGTCACTGACAAATGTGATAAACGCTTCATTTTTTCACAACGTGCGCTCCCTCAATATTTCCAACACGAGAGTGCACGATGTTTCCATGCTTGGTAACATATATGACCTAAATTTATCTGATTGCAAAAATGTGACTGATTTTTCCGCGCTTGGTGGCAATCATGTGCTAAACCTGAGTGGAACGTGTATTGTAAATGTTTCCATGCTCGGAAATGTACACAAAATAAATTTGTCACACACCAATGTGTCAGACGTGTCAATGCTTGGTAACGCTCATGAGCTTGATTTGTCACACACAAAAGTTTTGGACATTTCAGCGTTGTGTGATGTCCGTGTGTTGAAACTTTTTGGTTTAAAAAGACTAAAGCACGCGAATCGCTAAATTACACATTTTTTACACAATTAGTTGTGTAAAAAATTATGGTGCCGTCTCAAACATTTTGGAAAGTCGTATAGAAAACGCGCATGGAAATGCACAACACACCTGTCTGTACATTGACTTCATACTTCCGCAAAATTTAAAATCATCAGGAAATGTCTGTATTCTCGCACATTCTCGTATCGTAAGTTTTCTTTTGTCACACGGATGTAAATACACAGCTTCATCAATGGTCGCTCCGTCTGTAAAAAAGAGACATTTTGGTGTCTCATTCCAGCACAAGTTTAAATCGCAATGTTTATGTCTGGAACGTCCACCAAACATTCCAATGTGCTGTTTGGTATAATCGTATTCGAGAGGAAGATCTCCAATTGCGTCAGACAACACAAAGCGATTTTTATTTGGCTTGTCAAGACAGGGAGAAAATTCCACACCATTATGGACTCCAAAAATTATCACACGCTCACGATGTTGTGGTATGTCGTAACGTTCAAATTTTACTATGTCAAACGACATTTTGTAGCCAATGTCTGTGAATTTTTTCAAAATACCTGAAAAATGTCTTCCCGTTTTTGATTTCCGCATGGTGGCATTTTCATACCCTCCAGAAGAAAGAATAAACCTATGTGTCACAAAAATAATATAGTGCGGTTGGGGTGATTTTTTGGCCAAAAGATCGATGATTTTTGCGAGGACAGCGCTTGGTTTGTATGTCTCATTGAGATGGGAACATTGGAATTCTCCGATCACGATGTCGCAATCAGGAATTTTTGTTACAGTGCATATGTCAGAGCAATTTGTCTTAATTCCGTAGTTGTGTTCATATGTCCTGCATGCTTCCATGTCGTTGTCGTTTGCGTAAATCACCTTGTAGAGTGGATTTGTGACAAATCCGTAGTCTAAACCACCACAACCGCAAAAAAGCGATGCAACTCGTTTTGCATTTTTTGCCTTATTTTTATACACCGGACACGACACACTCTGTAAAAAAGATGCGATGTCCTCTTTTTTCTCGCACAAATTTTTAATTCCTCTATTCCTACATATTTCTCTCAATTTATCAATGCCAAAGTTGGAATAGTCTATGCTCGGTATAAATTCTAACAGCGGAAAAATCGTTTCATCATTGTTGTGTTTTATGGATGTCATTTGTGATAAATTTGGTGACATTTTTTAAAAATTCATTTTTATAGTTAAACGAACTTTGATGATGACAAAATGATTGAAACAGGTTTTGGTATTAACTTTGTGGAAAAATTTGAGGACGCGGAATTAGCCTCTGGTATGAGGGAGATTTTTAGCGTGACGAAAAACGATCCCAATGCTGTGTCTGTAATGGTAGACAGGTATTTTGTTCCTCAGATGAAGGAACGGAAAAATAACGCGGAAGTATCGACTCCGTATTTTTTGCGTCAAAATATGCTTGATACAATTCCCAAGGAATTTTGGACCAAACCAAGGCGGGTGTTTGAACCATGCGCAGGTAAGGGAGGGTTTCTGCTGGACATAATTGCACGGTTTAAGAATGGTCTTGTGGATTTGTATCCCGATGAAACAGAGAGGTATAGGTGCATAGTGGAGGAGTGTTTATACTGGAGCGACATAAATCCAGTGAATGTGTACATATGCCGGTTGTTACTATCACCATTCGGCAATCACAATTTAAAATACAATTTAGGTGACACCCTAAAGCTAAACACGAAAGAAAAGTGGGAAGTAGAAGAATTCGATGCCGTCATAGGAAACCCACCGTACAACGACGCCAGTGGAAACAAGGGAAAGGGACACACTCTGTGGACTTCGTTTGTAAAAAAAGCACTAACTGAATGGGTGTGTGAAAACGGTTACATCACATATGTACATCCGTCACTGTGGAGACAAGTAAACCATGAAATCCTAAACCTGATGAAACCACACCAAATGTTGTACCTAGAAATTCACGGCATCAAGGACGGCCTAAAAACATTTAAGTGCACAACACGGTATGACTGGTACACACTACAGAAGGTGAAGCCTTTCTTCAACACAATTGTAGTTGATGAGATTGGAGAGAAAACAGAAATATACCTACCAGAGTGGCAATTCATACCTAACTTTATGTTTACAGAAATAAAGTCCATGCTGGCCAATTGTGATGATGAAAAATGCGAAATAATAAAGGATCGATCGGCGTATGGTTCTGATAAATCTCATATATCGAAGACAAAAAGTTTAAAATGCATTCATCCATGCGTGTATTCTGTCAGTTGTAAAAATGAAATGAAAACTTTGTGGTCATCAACACGAGACAACGGACATTTTGGTGTATCAAAAGTTATATATGGGAGTGGTATGACAACCGGTCTCGTTAGTGACAGAGATGGAGATTATGGTCTGACAGAATGGTGTTCCGGTATCGTGTGTTTTCCTGATGAACACAGAGAATTAATAAATTTTCTTAGAAGTCCTATGTTTAACAGAATAAAGATGGCACTTGCCGTCAGTAAAACAGAGATTAACACAAAAAATTTACGTTTGTTCAGAGATCGTTTTTGGAAAAATATATAAATTTTTACACACATGTGTGTAAAAATTTGGTCCATCAATTTGTTATTTGTTACTGTATTAATTGTATTTCTTCTGGTGTCATGTCAAAATAAGCGTATACGGATTCGTCCGTCCATATCCTGTCAAGTGGTACCAAAGGAATCCACTTTATTGTGCTTGTATTTATGTTCTGTGTTAGTTTACGTATTGAAAGCATGTGATTGGGTAATTTGCAATTAAGATAGGATATCAGGAATTTTCCCTCTTGTTCATTTTTTACCATAAATCCGACATAACTATTGGTGTATATCTCTTCTGGTTTCAGAACACATTTGTAATTTCCAAATTTTGGACACAAACCATTTGCACTCGCAGTCACTACTTTGTGTGTCATTTTGTTTTCAAAATCATACTCATCCACAAACATCACACGGTTTTTATTTTTCTGTAGTGATACATGCACTCTGATTTTTCCTATATTTTTTAGACGCCTGTCGTTTGTCTCCATTCCGTAAAAACCTCTGTTCATGTAGATTTTCTCTATAGATTCATACCCGATCATTCTGTCCACAATTCCGTGAAATTTTGGTTTTACAAAAATGTCGTACTTGTCCATTTTGCACAGTGTCCCATTGAAGTCAGTCACACCATGATATTTCTTATCGATCAGGAAATAAGAACAACCACCCATAATATTTACCATTTTACCAAACCACACAGACGCATTGTCCGTATGCACTATTGTTCTGATATCCTGTCTACTTAGCATCATCCTTCTAAACCTATCCAAACCCTTTCCTCCAGAAAACCATCGCGATGGTGTAACAAATAGAAGATACCGACATTTGTCCACAAATGCCTCAATGAACAAATTATACAGAGGTTTTGTGTCCTTTTTGGATGGATCCGTTGAGTACGGTGGGTTTCCTATGACGGCATCGAATTCTTCTACTTCCCACTTTTCTTTCGTGTTTAGCTTCAGAGTGTCACCTAAATTGTATTTTAAATTGTGATTACCGAATGGTGATAGTAACAACCGGCATATGTACACATTCACTGGATTTATGTCGCTCCAGTATAAACACTCCTCCACTATGCACCTATACCTCTCTGTTTCATCAGGATACAAATCCACAAGACCATTCTTAAACCGTGCAATTATGTCCAGCAGAAACCCTCCCTTACCTGCGCATGGTTCAAACACCCGCCTTGGTTTGGTCCAAAATTCCTTGGGAATTGTATCAAGCATATTTTGACGCAAAAAATACGGAGTCGATACTTCCGCGTTATTTTTCCGTTCCATTTCCTGTGGCGTAAGATATCGGTCAATTATTTTGGAAAGTTCCGATGGGTTTGTTTTCGCAATATTAAACATTTCCTTGAGGCGTGCAACGATGAGGTTGAATTCCTGTACGTTTACCAAATACATATCATAGATGAGCCTAAACACGTCGATAATTTTTTCCGATTTCAGTAAATCTGAACCCCACCATGTTCCGATTTGATCCATAAAAATGTCATTTTTCTCTCCATTTCGCTTCAATTCATCGCACATGGCGGAAAAAGTCGTTTCTTTATCATTGTCAATTGTAAGAAGGCAAATCAGGGGCACAAGATGACGCATTACATCTGTCATCAGATTGACATTTCTCTTCTCCTCATGTGTTTTGTTTGACATATCAGAATCACTGTCGCTTCGTATTTTTTCCATACCCTTTTCCACTTCTGTTTCCTTTGTCAGTTCTGACACAATTCTTTTTATTTTTCTGTCGTTTGATGGCACATAAAAGATCTCGTTGAAAATCGCCTGATCCTTACCAAAAATGTCCACTTTCAGGTCAAGGTTTTTGAGAATGGATTCTATGGCGTTTGATGGTTTGCTTGTGTATATTTCGTAAAGTTTTGACGCGATCGCGTCAACATCGATTGATGTTATCTCAAAATAATCGCGAAGCCATTCGTCCGAATTTAGCAGAATAAGTCGCTGTTCAAGAACGTAACCAATCGCCCTCATTGCACCACAATCACCATGCACCTTCAATGCATAATCCATCATCACACTTGTGACACGTTGAAGGTTCAAATCAACGACAAATCCACATTTTTTACCAGATGCTTCTGTCAAACATCGGAACATCATTTGGTAATACGTGTCCATGCTTTCTGTGTTATTCAGCATCAATACAATGTCGCAGTGACTAAGGGAAACCGCCATGCTGCATTGTTTTCCGCTTAAAACGAGAAGACCACTTTTGCGTTTATTTCTGGTAATCGTTCTGGCGTCCTCGATTATTTTGACGGGATTTTCTCCTCTGTTCAGTTGGCTGCTTACACAGACGATCTCAAAGTCAGGCAAAATATTATTCCTCTCCATTAACACTCTCAGTGTATCTTGTATGGCATCAAGCGGGCAATTCTGCAAACCACAAGGCAAATAACACATTATGGTCAGAGGTTCGTCAACAGAAAACCATCGTGAATTTATGCGACCATTTTTGCAAATTTTTTCTATTCTGTTGAGAAAACTGTCACTGTGTTTAGAAAACATACCACACTGTGGTGTGCTCGATTTTTCAAACAGAGTGCGGCACAATTTCAGGACGATTTCTTCATTCTGAAATTCGTGCAACGCCTTGTGACCGTCGTGTTTGAGGAGAAAAATCGCGTCAGTTGAGAAGCCCTCTTTTGTGCTGTTGGTAATTTCAACAAGTTCGCATTTCGCCTCTGGATTAAAATCCCATGTGAGAAGATGTAATTCAGGGTATAGGTCATATTCGTCGTGTAATTGTCCCCCTGTGTATTTTTGCACCACCTCAGAAACGATGTCCCCATGTTTTTTTACTAATTCGTTGCGATTTTCTGTTTTACACAACCTAATGTCCTCCATATTCCACAAAATCCACGCATCCTCTGGAATGTTGTATGTGTTCAGTGGTTTAAAATACGTGGCTGTGATAAATACAGTTGGCGAATCTTTTCCATACACGGAAAGTATTCCCTGTGATAATTCTGTCACACCACCATTGTGGCTCTCATCGAGAAAACGACCGTCAAATTTTATGTCCATCAGCCATTTTATCCGTTTTTCCTCACTGCCACGTCTCACACCCTTTGACTGTAGGTATTGTTTTGAGACCACGATGATGTTTTTTCTGCCAAGCCTTGGTTTCTTATCCTTTCCTGTGAGAGAAATTATGGTATAACCGCCAAATTGACTGTGGTTACAGAACATTTCCATATATTGTTGTGTTGTTTCTGATGGCGCTGTCGATATACACAAATAATTGTTTCCCCCATCAGCAATGATTAAACCACCCATCATGTATGTTTTACCACTTCGCGGAATGTGTCCCCACAGAACAGACTTGTTTCCCTTTTTAAACAGTTCCAATGTTTTTGTGATTCCAATTTCCTGATGAAATCGACACACCAGTGGTGGTTTTGTCGTTTGTGTTATGTCTGACAAAGTTTTTGTTGAGTATGTTTTTCGGCACACATTGTACCACAAATTTAGGTCAGACCAATCATAAATTAATGTGTTAGGTCTCAGAATGAGTTCTGATATTCTCGCGCTTGACTTTTCGCTGTTTCTGACAAGATTACGCAACACATTTTTGTCACGGACAACCACACATAACCGCAACGACTTTTCGCTTGTTTTGTAAATTTTATCGTAAATCGCAAGGAGGCTGTCAATGTCAAGGTCGCCAATTCCGTATTTGTCTAAATTTTTTGATGTCGTGACAAGTATGGTCGTGTCGCTCATCAGTGTCAGATCCGATTTGTCACCCTTGTCTTTCAGGCATTGTTCAAACAATTTGGAGCGATCCACGCATGGCTTAATTGTTCCAATGTTAAAATTTCCCACACATATTTCATGTCGTCTAAATTCCTGTATCAGGTTTAGGTAAGCGAATAGTCTGAAAAGTGATTCCTGTTTGTCTTTACCCTTCCAAGCCTCTGTGAGAAACGGAATGACAGAAGTTTCCTCATTGTTGATACATATGTCGAACAGATCTCTGTATGTTTGCATTTTGAAATTGTGATTGATTTATTGACAGATAATCAATTTTAGACCGTTATTACAGAATTTAGGTATAAAATTCATACCTAAATTCTTTCGAAAAACCATATTACGTGTCACAACACACCCATGCGGATATTGTCGACAATATTTCTGTTAATACAGAAATATTGTCAATGGTCGTTCAGGTGCCGATGTTTGCACATACAAACATACACAGTGTCGACATTTTGAATGTTTTTAGGTATGATTTTTATACCTAAAAACACAAATGAACACGATTTCATGGCAGTGACATGAGAAAATTTTATCGCAATTCTGTGGCAAACTGCATAAAACACAATTTCACCGAATGAGATTTTTGACCCCTCCCAGCTTGGATATGTCCACCACACTGGTTCCTCTGATGTCAAGTGTGTGGACATTGCGCAAACTAGAAACGTCCGTCACTTTTTTACACCCGTGCAATATCACTGTGTGGCATTTTGACAATGGATGGACATGTTTAAGATTTTCGCAATTTTTCAGTATGACGACAGGAATGTCCTCAAATGGATAAACATCATCGATGTTGGAATTGCTATAGTCCACAGAGAGAATTCGCTCCTGCATCATTAAATGTCCCACCTTTTGACTCAAACCCACAACTTTGTTTAGGTCATACAAAACGTACAATGGGAGTATGTCAGAGAAAAATGTTATGTTCACGTTGAACACGGTGTTTCTGATGACATCAAATTCCTTCATGTCGCCACTGTTTACCAGATTGACCACTATTTTTTTGTTTCTAATTCTGTTGAAAATTTTTGTCGATGTTTTCAACATGACGCATCTGAGAGAACTCGCACACAAAAACGAAAAAATGTCGAGCAATATGTCGTTGTTTATAATTTCAAACAGTTTTGTTGTCATGATCGTTTTTTCTCTTTGTTTACACAGAAAATCATTTTTTGCGATTTAATCTCTGTATGACAGAGATTTACTCTTGATAATCCGACATTTGCTGTGGGCCTGTTCTCTCATGAAACTGGTCGACGACTTTTGAAAAACTAATTTTTTGTTCGTTAAAATTGACACCAATTTGTATCCGCATTTGATTCCATGTTTGTTCTGTCATGAGATCTTTCTCTCTCTCCATTTTACGTATCGCGTCATAAAAATCGGACTGTATTCGGTTCCATATTTCCACAAATTTTCGTACATCGGCATGAATCATTGCTTCTTCCCGTGTTCGTCTAAGTATTTGCGACAATTCTTGTTCCTGTGTTTGAAACCAGTTTTGTCCCAGCAACCTGTTCCAATCTGGTTCTTGTGCTGGTTCTTGTGCCTGTGCCTGTGCCTGTGCCTGTGCCTGTGCCTGTGCCTGTGCCTGTGCCTGTGCCTGTGCCTGTGCCTGTGCC
>Ga0194052_1000269_pt1 | contig 36294 bp, 33 predicted proteins | sample SepL226m_MetaG_FD_160117 | JGI IMG/M metagenome (GOLD analysis project Ga0194052, IMG submission 160117) | Anoxic zone freshwater microbial communities from boreal shield lake in IISD Experimental Lakes Area, Ontario, Canada - Sep2016-L227-6m | ecosystem: Environmental > Aquatic > Freshwater >...
ATTTAGACGGGAGCGGTATTCGAAAAGATTTTTTACCGGCCCAGTTACTTGCGTGAAAAAAATCACAAGTTTTACGACAAAAAAATTATACCTGTTTTTGGCTTTCAATGTCAATAATTTCAATCTAATCAAAGTGTTCTCAAAGTTAAATAGGTGTTGACTCAACTTTAATTTCTTTGACATCAATAGTTTTATCTTTGACATCAATCAATTTGTCATTAACAGTAGTTGAATTTCCTGTAATAATCTTAAGTTTATATATACCAGAGGGTAACCCTGTAATCGTAAATGAACCATCAGAACTATTTGGTATCACAGAACCCATTTCTAATGAAGTACCGTTGAAAATTGCTATAACTTTTGTAGACGGTTGAAATGTTGATACTTTTCCTGTAATGCCGCCACTGGGTATGATAGGCAGAATTGATAACGCTTCAGGTTTTATCTCAGCAGTCATTTTTTCTTTATTTAAAATAATGTTATCTTTCTTAATTGATATCTGAAGCACATTAGCTCGTATATCACCAGAAGGTTCATAAGGAACCCAATTACTTAATGGTAATGATGTTTCAAGACTGCTTAAGAAGTATTTCAACTTATCATCACAAAAAAAAGAATTCTCGGAATTGAGCTTTAATTTTAATGTTAAATATTTATATTTCTTTACTGATGAAGCAGTTGCTATTTGGATCTGTATTTTGTTGGTAAATTTTATACCGGCAGGATTAAGTAATCGAATATCCTTATTTGACGCGATTATAAAAGATTGTTTATCTGTTTTTAATTCAATTGAATTTACATTTATAACTAAAGATTCTTTTTCATCCAGTTGAGACTTCAGACTTACATATAAAGGTACCGAGATTACTTTATCAGTATCATTTATATTTTGTTGAACATTCCGAGTAGGCTTGCTTGGCCATGGCCCGCTATCAGCACCTGTACTACTGCTGTTAGAACCAGTAGTTGTTGAACAGCCTGTTATTAAAATAATCATTGCAAGTAAAATTGCAACATTTGATAAAACTTTCATTACACTATTATAGAAACATTATGTACTGATTTGTTTCAGCAGGATTTTATGAAGATGTATCGAATTTATAATTATGAATACACGAGTGAAAATATGCGGAATTACTAATATAAAAGATGCTTTAGCGGCCGCAAATATGGGAGCTGATGCACTGGGTTTTATATTCTACGCTAAAAGTCCGCGAAATATCTCCAGAGAAAAAGCGCATGAAATTATAGGAAAACTTCCACCATTTGTAACTCCTGTCGCTGTAGTTGTTAATGAAACATGTGATTCAATAAAAGATATTATAAAAAGCACTGGTTGTTGCGCCATACAATATCATGGCGACGCAATGAATGTTCTCAATACTATTGAAACTCCGATCATCCCTGCTATTTCTGTTAATTCTGAATCAGACTTAGAAATAATTAATAATTATATCGATTTTCCAGGAATGTTATTAGACACAAAAAAGGACGGCATGCATGGTGGAACTGGAGAAAGATTCGATTGGAATATCGCTGCAAAAGCTAAGAGATTCAATATACCGATTATCCTTGCCGGAGGTATTTCTGTTGAGAATGTCGAGGAAGCAATTAATATTGTTTCACCTTGGGCAATAGATATCAACAGTATGATTGAAAAAGAACCAGGAATTAAAGATCATATAAAAATGGAAAAAATATTTAATATCATAAAAAAATTATGATTTATCTATTTTAATTGTATCGTCAATCATCTTATCGAAATCACCTGGGATAGCACCGATAGACATCATCATCCACTTATTCATAGCTTTTCCCGGTACCCACCACCACATAAATACTGATAATGCAAAATATATAAACAATGTAAAAATAGAATTTGCTCCATCCTTTCCTGCTATTTGAATTGCAATGTTATGAATTGGCGTCAGCGAGATCCTAAAAAATCCTGGCAGTGCCAATATAAATACCGGCACAGCTAATAAACGCCACCATTTGATTCTATGATCAGATACCCCAAGAAATATAATAAATAATATTCCCGAGATATGGATTATTCCCAATGTTATTGCACAATTAATAGCAATTGAAGATTCAAATACTTTTCCTAAAAACACCGAAACTATACACAATATCAAGAAAAGCCATGCTATTTTTACTAATTTTTCAGAATATTTAGGGCGTGGATCTTCTGTCATTTAATCTACCTTCTGTTGATATCGATACCAATACTGATATTGTGTTTTAAAACCGAATTTTTCATATAAAGAAACTGCTGTAGTATTATTGGCTATAACTTGAAGATACATATATTGTGCACCTGTTTCTTTAGATCTATTTATTAAATTAATTATTAATTCTCGTGCAAATCCGTGATTTCTCGCCCTAGTCGCTGTGTAAATATCAAATATCCCGGCATACTCACCTTGATTTATACATACACCGCAGGAAACAGGTATATTATTTGATATTATTACAGCAAAATCCGCTTTCTTCTTTAACAGATTTAACAAGCTCGCATGAATTAATAATGTTTCTTCAGATTGATTTGTTATTATCTTGTAAGCATCTATCCAATCATCAACAGAACAGGTATCAGCTTTTAAGGTATAAGTATAATTAAAATTTGAAAGATTAAGAGTTTGCACATTTACTCGTTGGCGTTCACCATAATTCCGTAAGTCCAGATATGGGGTAAGGTAATTCGATGCATCAGTAATTTTAAAAGTCACTGGTAATCCGCGACAATTATACCAATATTCGCAATATGTCAATTTTTCATCAATATCAATAGAACCGCGGTCAAGAGGAACAATTGAATTAGCACGTCCGGTATAACCTGATGATGCACGTAAAATCCAATTGTCATATTTCTCTTCTTCCATTGCTGGCCAACCCCCAAGAGAAACTTCCTCAAGTTGTGTTATCAAGTCATAGTTCAACGGTTTATTTACCTCGCCACACAGTACCTTGCGGAGTATCCTCAAGAGTGATGTTTAACTCGGTTAATCTATTCCTGATAATATCAGCCATTGCATAATTCTTATCTTTTCTTGCTGTCGCACGCAATTCGATAATTAATTCCATTAATTGAGGAGTTAATTCATCACTTTGTGGATTGTCAATTGATATTGAAATACCTAACACTCCTGCAAGATTTATTACTTTATCTTTGATATCAGATAATAACTTTCTCGCATTATCATCAGGTGAAAATCCGGGTTGGGCCATTACTTTATTTGCATTTGATATTAATTCAAATAATACTGCGATAGCTTTAGGTGTATTAAAATCATCATTCATTGCATCTTTGAAATCAGTTTCCGCATTTAATAAAATAGATTCAGCATCTTTGATATCAATAGGCTTACCAACACTCTTATCATTTATAATACGAGTTATGTTAAATAATCCGGTACGCAGCCTATCATAGGCTGATTTTGCCTGGTCAAGAGCTTGATCACTAAAATCAAGAGGTGAACGATAATGTGCTGATGTTAAGAAGTAACGAATTACTTCAGCAGGATATTTCTCCAACACTTCTCGTACTGTAAAAAAATTACCTAACGATTTGCTCATTTTCTCATGATTAATTGTTACAAACCCATTATGCATCCAATATTTCGCGAATCTCCCCTCGCCTGCCATTGCGCCTTCGCTTTGTGCTATTTCATTTTCATGATGTGGAAATATCAAATCTTGTCCGCCACCATGGATATCGAAATCATCGCCAAGATATTTTTGAGCCATTGCTGAGCATTCAATATGCCATCCCGGCCTACCTAACCCCCAGGGACTTTCCCATGATGGTTCGCCAGGTTTTGCTGATTTCCATAATGCAAAATCTAATGGGTCACGCTTAATGTCGCTTACCACGACACGAGCACCTGATTCCATCTCATCTAAAACGCGTTTTGATAATTTTCCATAACCAGAAAATTTGCGTACTTCATAATAAACATCGCCATTAATAACATAAGCGTAACCGTTATCAATTAATTTTCCAACTAATTCTATTATTTCAGTGATGTTTTCTGTAGCTAAAGGATATAAGGTAGCTCGTAAGACGTTTAACGCGTCCATTTCTTCAAAATAAACTTTGATAAACTTCTCTGTTAGTGACTTCCAAAAAACACCTTCTTCGGATGCTTTGTTTATAATTTTATCATCGATATCGGTGAAATTTTGAATATAATTTACTTCGTACCCAATATATTCCAGATATCTGCGAATAATATCAAAAGCTACTACTGCGCGAGCATTACCAATATGAGGATAATTATACGGGGTTACACCGCAAACATACATTGCAACTTTACCATTTTCGCGTGTATTAAACTCTTCTACATTACTGGTTAACGTATTATATAATTTCATCATTTTATAATTTATCTCCATAGCCATCAGGATGTGACGCATGCCATTTCCAAGCCGTTTCAACTATTTGCTCAATTTTTGTATATTCTGGCTGCCAGCCTAAAATATTCTTTGCTTTATCAGCAGCGGCTATTAACAGTGCAGGGTCGCCAGCACGACGAGGAACTATCTCTACAGAGATTTCATGTCTTGTGACCTTACGACAGACATCAATAATTTCTTTCACCGAGAATCCTGTTCCATTACCTAAATTATAAATCCCAGACTCACCACCATTTGCAATTCTATTTAATGCTAACAAATGAGCAGACGCAAGGTCATATACATGAATATAATCTCTAATGCAAGTACCGTCCTCAGTTTGATAATCATCTCCAAATATTCTAACTTTGTCGCGTTTGCCTAAAGCAACCTCTAAGACAATAGGAATTAAGTGACTTTCTGGAGAATGATCTTCACCGATTATTCCATTCGGATCTGCACCACATGCATTAAAATATCGTAAACAAGTGTAATTTATTCCATAGGCAAATCGATAGCTTTCTAACAATCCTTCAAAAGCTAATTTTGTCCTTCCGTATGGATTTGTTGGAATAGTAGGATCTTCTTCTTTAATAGGTACAGATTTAGGCTCACCATAGGTAGCTGCTGTTGATGAAAAAATAATATTCTTAACTCCGCCAGAAATTGCAGCATCAATTAAAGTTTTCCCTTTAACAACGTTGTTGTGATAATATTTTTCAGGGTCTGTTACAGACTCTCCTACTTGGCTATCTGCACCGAAATGTATTAATGCTGTTATTTCATGTTCAACAACTATAGATTTTACTAAATTAAAATCACCATAATCTCCTACAACTAATTTTGTGTCAAAAATTGCCTGGCGATGTCCTCTGTCTAAATTATCAAGTATTGTTACATTGTGATCAGTATTTACTCGCAAGTAATTTACCATATGACTGCCGATATAACCAGCACCACCAACAATAAGAATATTCATTGCTATTCTCCAAATGAATGTAATTACCGACAATATCCTACCATTTATTAAGTCGAAATATCAAGATTGGAGAATAAGCATGGATTATATAATTGAAGGTGTATTTGTATACAGAAAATATTTATGGCCTTGAGCCATCTTTTATTTGAACCAATCCGTAATCTTCAGTATTTATCGTAAATAATTTGTTTTCTATTGGTTCAACCGCATCGCCTGTTGCTGTTGTTGAGCCATAAACATCAATAGAAATAGAAATAGAATCATTGATGATTGATTTCAATGGCAGCTCTATCGCTATAATTTGCGGGTTATCAGATACTTTTTCGACGTCATAAGTAGATATTAATGGTGTGACAGTACCAGTTGTCTGATCCACAAGCCAAGTTTTAATAGCAACTTCTGACCATTTTCCTACGAATTTATGTAAATCAAGATTTACATAAATCTGTTCATCGTCACCAGCATATAATCCTTCAAACATTGGGTGAAAACGCCTATATTTATCACCAACCTCATTTGGACTAAAAACTCCCGCAACGCTTATAGCCTTTGGGCCGCGAGTTTTAACTGCATTCACTTTTTTTTCTTTAGAATTGTTTGGAATTATAGCAATTGTATTCGTAGAAGTATTTTTTTTGAAACTCTTCTCATTCTTAATTTTTATAACAGATATTGAAGATTCTTCTTTTAGTGATTTATTTAAATTAAAATTAGTAATCCAATTGCGTTGTAAACATGCCATTAATTGCTGAATGTAAATATTGCCGTTTTCCCGATATTCAACATTCCATAAATTAGGAGATGATAACGGCGGGCAATTTATAAATAGCTTCATTTCTTCAGGCTTAATACCTATACTATCTGCTAAAGCTGCTTTTAATGACTTCATTTCTGATTCATTTAATTTAGAAGGTGATACTTTTACATTATTAACATAATCGGGTAAACGAGTAATTGTAACACAAAGTGCAAGACTTGATAATGCATTTACAGGAATACCATCTCCTATACTTGATCGTGTTTTCCCATTTACATAATCAACCATAATTGGAAGTATCGCTTGTGAATCTTTATTATTTTTTATACAAGTATTTATTGAAGTAAATAAAATGTCATTAGTTATTTTCCGTCTTATTTTATTTTTCACGGCAACTATTTCAATATTTGATAAAAGCGATTTAGGGGTAGCCATTTTTTTATTTTTAAGCGAAGTAACAATATTATCAATTGTTTCTTCACTAATTGTCGCAACATCTTTTTTTATACTCACATTTTTTGCTTCTGTTGTTTTCATATTCAAGCGCTCAGTAATATCAGTAACGTCATTGCTTGAGTAGACTTTAACAAGATAATTAGATTGAACAGGTTCTTCTTTTCCGCGTTTTAAGTTTAACAAAATAGATAATGGCTGACTAAACATCAATCCTACTACAGCAAATATAATCAATAAAATTAAAATAAATGGAAATGATAAAGTAGGTATAAAATCTTCCTTGTTCTTTTTAGATTTATTTCTTAATATAATAACATTTGACTTTATAATTTCTTTTACAGTTATATCCCAGCCACCTGCAGTAATAATGTCATCTTCACGCAATTCTGCCTCATCAATAACAGGTGAATTATTAACATACAAGGATGCCTTACTATTTAAAGGTGTTATTACAAGTTCAGTTTCAACTTCAGGATTCCGCTTTACCAAAGCATGAAAATGAAAGAAACCTGGTACTTCAGGAAGCATAATATCGCAATCATCAGAAAAACCGATTCTCGCAGGAAGAAAATCTACACTTAATACTTGAGAAGAGTCTGGAACTAAAAAATCAGATATATTAACTGCAGTGTCAGCTTTCTTTGCAGTCACCTTTATACCAGCAGCAACTTCATAAGTACCATCGATTGGCAAATAAATGTTGCTACTTGGGGATTCGTTAATATTTTCTTCATTTTTAGTATTTCGTAATTTCATTTAATACTCTAATTCAATTAATTATTCCATATTATATAAACTTTATCGTTTATCATTAAAAAGGTCAACTTTTTAAAAAGAGATTACGATTTCAATGGGGTGCTGATAAGATATCAGCATCCCATTGTATAATTATAATTTAACAGGTGTTACCCAACTGTTAGACTTCGCACCAATATATATTGCTTCCATAACTGAACCTCGAATAGCAGCTTCTAATGCCGTTACTAATGGCAGATTTTGTATTCCATTAATTGCATCTAAATATAAATCAAATGCACCGGGTAAACTATCTGGCAATTCTGTAACAACACCACCATCTGCATTTTCGACTAACTCGCTTTTAAAATGCAATCCTTTATCCGAAACCCATGCGGCTCCTTTCGTGCCATTTACAATGAGATTACATGGGTTAGCAACATCTACCCAACCAGCAGCAATAGTACCAATTGCGCCATTTATAAATTTAAGCATGGCTTCACCGTATTCATCACAACCTTCATAACGTGCAATAGCTGTATCAAGATTTCCAGTAGCTGATATAACTTCCTCATTACCCATCATCCATAACATGATGTCCAGTGAATGAGTTCCTAAATCACCAAAAGCTCCCACGCCGGCAATTGTCGGGTTTGCCATCCAACGCCACTCAGTATCAAACCAGCCTCCAAGTGCGCCACTATGACAATTTGTATGCCTGATTCGAGTAACTTTGCCAAAACTTCCTTTTGCAATATGGTCTTTAATGAAAATATGAACTGGACTTGAACGATTAAAATAACCTGTCTGAAAAATTACACCCGCATCAGTAATAGCTTTTAAAATTACTGAAGAATCTTTTGCTCCCATTCCTAATGGCTTTTCAACAAAAAGATTCTTCTTCTGCGCCGTTGCAGCCAACACTAACTCTTCATGCATATTTGTTTCAGATGCAATAACTACACTGCTGATGCTGTTATCGGATAAAATCTGATTTAAGTCAGCAATGAAAGGTGCATCCAATTCAACTGCGCGACGATTCCCGCGTTCAACATCATGGTCCCAAACGGCAGCAACCTTAATGTCATCACGTTTTTTTAGAGTTCCAATAAAACCTGGAGTGTGAATATGAGCACACCCAATTAATGCTACATTTTTCATTTGTTATCCCCTTTAATTTATTATATACATTGTAATATATTCGATTTTTCTACACTTGTTATTATTTCACAACCACTTTCTGTTACAAGTACCATGTCTTCTATTCTGACTCCACCTTTTCCCGGGATATATATTCCGGGTTCAACAGTTATTACTGTTCCCGCTGGAATTATATCGGAACACGTTTTTGATAATCGAGGATTTTCGTGAATTTCAATTCCAACAGAGTGTCCTAAACCATGACCGAACAAATCACCATAACCTGCTTTAATTATGATTTCTCGCGCTATTACATCAATATCACATCCTTTTTCTCCAGCCTTTAAAAAATCTAAAGCTGCAATTTGGGCCTGATAACAAACATTATATATCTTTTTAGAAATGTCATCTGAATCACCAACACATATAGTGCGAGTCATGTCAGCACAATACCCGTTATATTTAGCACCCATATCAATCACTACTAAATCACCATGTTTTAGAATATAATCTCCTGGTTCGCTATGAGGTTTAGCCCCATTTTCACCGGCACCAATAATTACATCAAATGCCAATTCAGATGCGCCAGCTTTTCTCATAGTATACTCTGCTTCAATAGCTATTTCTCTTTCAGTAATTCCGGTTCTAATTATCTCAAATATTCTTTTACATGCTAAATCCGTTATTTCCGCAGCTTTTCTTATTAATTCTATTTCAGATTCATCTTTTACAATTCTCATCTTTTCTACAATGCTGTTTGTTGGAATTAGATATTTATACAATCCATCATCTGATATAGTGTTATATCCTGAATAACTTATATGTTCTGCTTCAAAAGCTATTTTACATGGTAAAAACTTCTTTAATTTCTCATTTATCCCGGTTAATAAACTTGTTGATACATTTATAAATTCCCAATCGGCTGATTCCTGATTTGCTTGAGTTTTATATCTAAAATCAGAAAGAAGTAATTGTTCATCATTTGAAATAATTAAAGCACCTGATGAACCAGTAAAACCAGATAAATAAAATATATTAGCTGGTGATGTAATAAGTATTGTGCGGTATCCAGAGATATTCATAATACCGCGTAATTTTTCAACTCTAATTTTTCTATTCATTACTGATAGTATATGTCGGATATATTGTATTAATTATTTCGTCAATTGCTGATAGTGCTAATAAATAGCTGTTACTGCCAAATCCACAGATAAGTCCGACACAAACAGGACTTAAATAGCTATGATGTCGAAATGATTCACGAGCAAACAAGTTGCTAAGATGTACTTCAACAGTAGGTACTTTGACGGCACTTATTGCATCAGCAATAGCCACACTTGTATGGGTGTAACCACCTGCATTAATTATTATTCCCTGCATTTTACCCATTGCTTGCTGAATCTTAGTAATAATATCACCTTCGCTATTACTTTGAAAGAAAGATAATTCGATTTCTAAATCAGCAGCAATTTCTTTCATACTATCATTGATATCATCTAAAGTATGTGTACCATATATCTCCGGTTCGCGGGTTCCAAGCATATTTAAATTAGGACCATGGATAACAAGGACTTTATTCATAACTCTTCCTCCATTTTTTTAAATCATACCAATGGAAATCAAAAGATGCAATTAATATTCTCAACTTTTTTGAATTATTCCCAAATCATAAAATTTTCTATTAACTTGTTCTGCCCATCCACGATTTGCCAGAGGATTTGCCGGACTTGGATGAATGATTGAATCTACAATAATTGCGCTATCTTTTTTAATCTCTTTTAAACGTGCAGCAGCGTAATTACCTATTCCAATAGTAAATTTTGGGGATAATAAAGATATTGTTTTCTCAATTGCTTTATCACAAATTTCATGCAATTTTATCTGTATTGTTTTAGGCAGTTTGTCAGGAGTAATATTAGCACCATTAATATCAAAAAAAATAAGAGGACAATAATTAATCACAAAAAAAGTTTCAAAGAATTTTTCAGCTGTAATAAATTCTTCTTCTGCCCATCCCCATAATCTTTTCCCACTTCCTTCACGACGCTTACATGAAAATCCATCTATTATTCTTTTGGGATGTTCAATCAGTGGTTTATTAACAATTCCATTTATTCCCATCCAGTCTTGCACTTTAACTACATCTCCAAATGGTATTCCTGTCTGAGCCATACCAAAAGGTCCGGGATTCATGCCAAGTAACAATACTTTTTTAGGACTATTTCCATATTTATTTAAGTAAATTGAATGTGGATCCCATGCATAATCAAGAGGATTGTATATATGGGTAATATATTCAGGTAATATGAGTCCGTTTACATCATCACGAAGATCAGCAGAAAGTTGTAATAAAGTATCCATCATAACCACCTTAATAAAAAAGGTCTGCGAATTAACGCAGACCTGATTAATTGGTCGGGGTGAGAGGATTTGAACCTCCGACCTCACGGACCCGAACCGTGCACTCTACCAAGCTGAGCTACACCCCGTTGCGTTGAGAATATAGCAAAATTGAATCACTGTGTCAAACATATTTCAGTATTTAACTAAAATAAACCAAAAATCTCTTCACCAATTTTAATATAATTGATAATATTAATATCAGAAAATATGAAAGAATTATCTTTTTGGTTTAGTCGCTATTTTCAAACTTTTAACATCACTGACATATTCGATATATTAGTGGTGGGCTTTAGCATATATTTTTTATTACGACTTGTACAAGGTACCAGGGCTGTACAACTAATCAAAGGTTTTGTTGTTTTGATATTTGTTGTATTAATCACTGGTGCTGACTTGCTAAATCTAAAAACTACCAACTGGTTATTATCGATAATCCTGCAAAACTGGGTAATAGCATTGATAATCCTTTTTCAACCAGAATTGAGAATGGTTGTTGAACAAATAGGGCGCGGAAAATTCTTTCATGATACATTGAGAATGAGTCATGCACTTGATGCAGTAGGAATGATAAATGAAATAGTACGCGCAGCACGTCGATTGTCTGAAAAACGCGTCGGAATGTTAATAGCTGTTGAACGCGAAGTCGGTTTGAATGATATTATTTCTACAGGACGAAGAATTAACGGTGCTGTAAGCAGTGAATTTGTACAGACTATATTTCACCCCGGAACTCCAATGCATGATGGTGGGCTTGTAATACAAAATCAAATGGCAGCAGCAGCAATGTGCCTATTTCCACTCAGCAATAAAGAAGACCGTATTAATAATTACGGCACCAGGCATAGAGCTGCGATAGGACTCTCTGAATTAACAGATGCTGTGATAATTGTAGTATCTGAAGAAACTGGTATCATCTCTATTGCTATAGAAGGTGAATTAATCAGCAACCTTTCTGCTGAAGGATTAAAAGAAAAATTACTTGTTTATCTACAGCCAAAAGATCAGGATAGTGGATTATGGTTCTGGAGAAAAGAAGGGAAAAACAGAATAATAGACGATGAGGTAAAAGAAGATGAATAATTCTGATACTTCATTAAAGATTTTAGCACTTGTTTTAGCTATATTTTTATGGTCATACGTCCGTATCAATGTTATAAAGCAGCCAGAAGTTTGGCGCATGGTTTCTGGAATACCAGTAATCTTGATTAATCGAAAAGAATCAACATTTCAATATCAGTACCCAAAGTTTATCAATGTTGAGATAAAAGGAACCGCAGATTTACTGATAAATCTTCCTCAACTTACTGCTACCATTGATGTTACGGATGTGAAAGAAAAAGCCAGCTTACCTGTAAAAATTACAGGATTGCCACCTAATGGTATACAAGTAACAAAACAATCAATAGAAGTCATACCAGTTGAAATCGTCAGTAGAGATATTGATATCGATGTGGTATTCATACCTCAATTACCAAAAAACATGATGGTTAAAGAATATCAGATAACACCAGCTAAGAAAGTCACTATCACTGGTGCAAGTGAATTTGTTAACCAAATTAAATATATCACTGCCTCTATTGACCCTGTCGGAAACAGCATTAATTTTACACAGGAAGTAAAACCTGTTGCTATAGGACAGAATGGTGAACAAATAACCAATGTCGCTATATTACCGGAAATTGTTAGAATTAAAGTTACTTTAGCTAAAAAGTAGGTAGAATTATGCAAGCAGATTCATTTGCTATAACAGCAAAAATTATCTTATTTTTTTTAGGTACAATGTCATTTATTGTATTTTGGCTATCTGGAACACACAAATATTATTTACTATATATTGGTTTTGGGTTTTGCAGTTTAGGTATTTCATTATTTTTTAACAAACAGTTCTTTGTTATTGCAGCCTTATTATTGACTCTTTATGCATTTGTAATTGCTATCATTGAGGGAATAAAAGATACAAAAACAAGATTAGCAAATTTCCGCAAAGAACAGGAAGGCAGGGAGATTGCATTCGCTGAATTTCAAGCTGCATTAATTGAAAATGAGAAGAAAAATAAAGATAATAATGCTACTAAGGTAGAGGATGATAATTCCTCTACCCTGTAGATTTATTTAATTATTTAGAGGTTATATTTATTATTCGACGTTTACCAGCTCTTATAATCATATCAACAACAGGGACAATTACAGCTTGCGGATCAGTAATTTTATCATTATTGATATATACAGCACCTTGTTGAATTAATCTTCGCGCTTCGCCAGATGATGATGTCATGTTAGATTCCTGCATAAATTTAGCTAATGAAACAGAAGTACCAATCATATCAACAGGTATTTCTATATTTTCTGCTGCAGCACGAAAATCTTCTAAGGTTTGAGTTCTACCGCTAAATGTGCGTCTAAATTCCTCTGAAGCTCCCCTGCCCGCTTCAATATCATACATTGTAGACACAATTTCCTGTGCTAATTTATCTTTTGCATTACGAGGATTTAATTCACCTGATTTCATAGCATTTGACATTTCATCGATCTCAGCCATTGGTAAATCAGTTAAATATTCAAAATACATTGCAATCAAATGATCTGGCAATGACATTACTTTACCAAACATGTCTTGCGGCGCATCTAACACAGCTATATAATTACCAAGGCTTTTTGACATTTTTTTAGAACCATCAGTACCGGGAATTAATGGTCTTGTTATTACTACTTGTTCTTTCATGCCATATAACCCCTGAACTTCTCTACCCATCATTAAATTGAATGTTTGATCGGTACCGCCAAATTCAATATCTGCTTTAACAGCAAATGAATCATAGCCTTGCAACAAAGGATAGAATAGTTCATGGATTCCAATTGGTGCTTGTTCTTTAAATCTTTTCGCAAAATCTTCGCGTTCCAAAAGTTGAGCTACAGTAAATTTTCCAGCAAGTTTTATCATGTCATAAGGTGTCAATTTATCTAACCATTCACTATTAAATCTCACCTCTGCTTTTGACATATCCAATACTTTACCAGCTTGTGCGACATAAGTTTCTGCATTTGCTTTAACTTGTTCACGTGACAATTGAGGACGGGTTAAACTACTTCCGCTGGGATCGCCAATCATTGCTGTAAAATCACCGATGATAAATACTATCTGATGTCCTAACTCCTGCATCTTGCGTAATGCACGCAACTGAACACAATGGCCTAATGTTAAGTCGGGAGCACTTGGGTCAGCGCCAAATTTTACGCGCAAAGGACGACCTGAAGAAAGTTTTGATTTTAATTCCGCTTCACTTATAAGTTCTATAGCACCACGTTTCATTGCTGAAAACTGTTCATTTACATTCATTTTTTTCTCTCAATTAATTAATTTTGTGAATAGATATTACTATATTTAGAACGTTTATGGAAGAGATGAGCGAATTACTTTTGTAATGGAAATAAAACTTTTAAATCTTTTCCTGTTATTTCTTTTATTACTGTTTCGATATTTTCGCCATCTGCAAGTAAAATCAGCATCGCATGAACATCATCAATTGTCATTTCCCGTGTGATAACATTCACTTTCTCTAATGCAAGATAATATGCAGTTAGCTGTTCTTTTTCTTCATTACTATTCAACAATGTGTTAATTTCAGAAAATGATTTGTCAGTTATATTATCAGGAGCTTTTACTTCAATTCCCCCGCCATATTTACAAGCCAAACCTTCATTTAACCATAATGGTATATTTTCACCGTGCGTAATAGCAGAGATTGCCAAATGTACCATTTCATGACGAATTATCCCAGGAACTTCTGTATCATTTTGTGGAGGTGTGTCCCAATTAGAAGGATTCCATATAGCTATTACACCAGGTAAAGTAAATGATGGACTACTTACTGCTCTATTTTTATTATGCACAGTGTCGGAATATTTTAAAAATGACTCCCGCGATGCAAATACTAATAATCTAAAAGATGGCAGTTGTATTCCCATTGTTTTTTCAACATCATTTTTTGATCTTATCGCTATTTTTTCAAGATTTACTATTTCTTTCTCATCGTTTGAACAAATAAGCATCCCATCTATACAATGCAATTTTAACGGTTCTAATTTAATTGAATTTACAAGCGGTTTTAATAATTCCCGCCATCGTTCAGCTTTATTAATAATATCCTGATTTGTAATCAATGAAAACAAGTCGTTTGCAGCAGCATAATCACCTGTTAATGCTTTAACAGATGCATATTCACCTATTAACATTTGATTTTTGGTATCTTCTTTGTATGCCATCTCGTAAACTGTTAAGGCTTTATTTAGAGCACCTGAATTTCTCAATGCCCGTGCCCACCACAGTAGAATATTTTTACCATTTTCATCAGTATTAGATGAATTTTCAAATAATTCTGCTGCTGCTGCATACTTTTTAAATCCATACTGTATACGGCCTGACCAATATTTTTTAGGGAAATTCTCATCATTATTTGCAGACACTTCAACAGATGCGGCAGTATAATCACCTTTATCAATCAGTGACGCGACATCATGAGTAGGTGTTTCAGCATGAGAAAACCTTAAAATAAAAATCAATATTAAAAATATGAATATTTTTAGATTCATAACTCACTATATTAATGCGTAAAACCGGCGAAGAATATATCTACACCGGTTAATACGCATTACTTAATAAAAAGTTTTTTATTAACCACTATATACTGAAATCTGAATTACTTTAAATTTCCTTAATCCAGCAGGAGCCATAAATTCAACAATTTCACCACTTTTTTTACCAAGTAACGATTTTCCTAATGGTGACTCAACTGACAAGTATATGTCTTCTAAATGCGCTTCTTGTTCGCAAACAAGTACATATTCTTTTTGTTTGCCGCCATCAATATTCTCAACTTTAATTTTTGCGCCAATAACTGCCTCAGTTACTTTTTTTGGAAGTTCAATAATTTCAACAGTTGACAGGATGGCTTCAAGCTCGTGTATACGGCCTTCAGTCATCCCCTGATCACGCTTTGCTGTTTCATACTCAGCATTTTCAGATATATCACCATATTCGCGCGCCTGCACCAGGTCAACCATTACCTGGGGTCTGCGCACGTCTATTAACTCTCTTAATTCGGCATGAAGTTTTTCATAGCCACGTTGGGTCAGCTTTACAGTGCTCACGTTTTGTACTCCGCTATTAAGATTTTTTTATTGAATATACAAACTTAATCCCCCGCTATTTGTAAATATAAGCGGGGGATAATGAAAAACAGACGGCACAAATGCCGTCTGAATATCTCTCTGGCATTTACAATACCATCATTAAGCTATATTGTCCAGATGTGTATCGAAAATTTAACAAATATTTTTCAATGTGTATAATATTACTACTTACTATTTAAATATTCATTAATTGCCTGGGCAGATTTTTTACCATCACCCATTGCAAGAATTACAGTTGCCGCACCACGAACAATGTCGCCACCTGCAAAAATACCAGGTATTGAACTTTGACCATTCTCATCAGCCACTATATTTCCCCATTTATTCAATTGCAAATCAGGTGCAGTGCGGGTTAACAAAGGATTAGCCAAAGTTCCTATTGCAACTACCACCATATCGCAGTCAAGAATAAAATCTGAATTTTTCATTGGTACAGGTCGTCGTCGTCCGCTGGCATCTGGTTCACCTAATTCCATACGAATACATTTTAAGCCGGTAACCCAACCAGTATCATTACCAATAACTTCAATAGGAGCTGTTAATAATTCAAACTTAACACCTTCTTCTTCAGCATGGTGAACCTCTTCTATGCGCGCTGGAAGCTCTGCCATACCACGCCGATACACAATTGATGCAGAATCAGCACCAAGGCGTATTGCGGTGCGCACAGCATCCATTGCCACATTGCCACCACCTATTACTGCTACACGCTGACCTTTCAAAACTGGCGTATCAACTTCCGGGAAAGAATATGCTGCCATTAAGTTAACACGGGTTAAATATTCATTTGCTGAATAAACCCCTTTAAAATGTTCACCTGGAACATTCATAAAAACTGGTAATCCTGCACCATTAGCTATAAATACAGCGTCAAACTTTTCCCTTAATTCAGGAAGAGTATATGTTTTTCCAATTATAATATTACATTCAATTTTTACGCCTGATTTTTTTAATCGTTCTACTTCATTTGAAACTATTGCTTTGGGTAATCTAAACTCTGGTATGCCATATACTAATACACCACCCGGAGTATGAAAAGCCTCATAAATTACTACTTCATGACCGTATTTTACTAATTCGCCAGCGGCTGTTAAACCTGCAGGTCCAGAACCTACAACAGCAACTTTTTTGCCAGTTTTTATTGATTCATTCTCAGGAGAATAATTGTTCTCACGTGCCCAATCAGCAACAAATCGCTCTAAATTTCCTATTGCTACCGGTTGACCTTTAATCCCGCACACACATTCTACTTCACACTGTACTTCCTGCGGACATACTCTTCCTGTCACAGCAGGTAATGCATTGTCAGCTAATAACGACTGTGCCGCAGTTAAAAAATCTCCTTCAGCTACAGCATTGATAAATTTTGGAATATCAACCATGACTGGGCATCCAGTGATACATTTTGCATTTTTGCATTGCAGACATCGTGCTGCTTCAAGCATTGCAACATCAACTGACAATCCAGAGTTCACTTCACTGAAGTTTGTTTTACGAACTTGCGGATCTTGCGAAGGCATGGGCTGGCGTTTAATGGCCATACGTTCTTTAGCTGATAATTTATTATCCATTTATATACGACCTATTCATGAAGTGAAAATATTAAAAAGCACACGCCCCTATTCTTTCGATATAACAGCGTGTGCTTTTTGTAGTTATTTAGAATCGGCGGCGTGGTTTATCGCTGCTTCTTCTTTCAACTTTAGCCTCTGAAGGTGATTCTTTTCTTTCATGTTTGATAGCATGTGAACCTTCTCCAGAACCTGATGCCGGCAACATAGCCTTACGTGATAAACGCAATTTCCCTGACGGGTCGCGCTCTAACACTTTAACAGCAATTTCATCACCGACTTTAACAACATCTTCAACACGTTCTACACGCTCATTGGCTAATTGTGAAATATGAACCATACCATCACGGCCAGGTGCTATTTCAACGATCGCGCCGACATTGATAATTTTCACAACTTTACCTACATAAACTTCACCTTCAACAATATCACGAGTGATAGCATCAATGAAATTACGTGCAGCAATTGCGGCTTCACCATTCGGAGCAGCAATGAATACTCGTCCATCCTGTTCGATATCAATTTTTACACTTAAATCAGATTGGATTTTCTTAATTACTTTACCGCCTGGTCCGATTACTTCGCCAATTTTTTCTGGATTAATCTGTAGAATTAATACACGAGGAGCGGTAGCTGCCATTTCAGTACGCGGAGCTGGCAATAATTCTAAAATCTTGCCAATGATATAAACACGAGCATTTCGAGCACGGGTGAACGCTTCTGCCAATAATTCCCGGCTCAAACCGCCACGTTTTACGTCCATTTGAATAGCTGTAATGCCATCAACTGTACCAGTAACTTTAAAGTCCATATCGCCAGAGCCGTCTTCAACTCCCTGGATATCTGTAAGTAAGCGTGCCCGAGTTTCATCGCTAACCATGCCAATTGCAATACCAGCTACTGGTTTTTTAATAGGAACACCGGCGGCCATTAATGCAAGTGTACTTCCACATGCTGATGCCATTGATGACGAACCGTTTGATTCTAACACTTCTGATACTATGCGAATGGTATAAGGGAACTCATCAATTGAAGGTAAAACAGGAACTAAAGCTCTTTCTGCTAATGCACCATGTCCAACTTCTCGACGACCAGCACTGCGCATCATACGAACTTCTCCAACTGAATAAGGTGGGAAGTTGTAATAATGCATATAGCGCTTAACATCTTCAGGATTAATAGTGTCAATATCTTGCGCTTCACCGACACCACCTAAAGTTAGAACTGTTAAAGCCTGGGTTTGACCGCGGGTAAATAATGCACTGCCGTGTACTACCGGAAGAATATCAACTTCACATGTAATGTTGCGTATTTCATCATCTTTGCGACCATCTGGACGACGGTTATCATCAAGGATTACAGCACGAAGCGTGTGTTTGATTTCTTTTTCAATTAAATCGCGGATTCCAACTGATTCAGGAAACTTTTCTTTTAATTCGCTTTCAATTTCCTTAATCATATCAAAGGTTGCGCTTTCGCGGCCTTGTTTATTGGGATTACTTAATGTTTCTTTAATTTTCGATGAGTAATCTTTAACACTTTTGTACAACTCAGGGTCAATTACCGGTTCAACAACAACAAACTTTTCTGGATTAACTAATGCGACTAATTCTTCCTGAATTTCAATCATTTCCAATATACCTTTTTCGCCGAAAGCAATTGCTTCAATCATCAGGTCTTCAGGTATTTCATTTGCGCCGGCTTCCATCATGATAACGCCTTCGCGTGTGCCTGCAACCAATAAATCAAGGTCGCCTTCAGTTACTTGCTGATATGTTGGATTCATTATAAATTCGCCATTTACACGTCCAACTCTTACTGCGCCAACAGGACCTTGAAAAGGGATGCGGCTAATTGATAACGCAGCCGAAGCACCCATAATACCAAGTACATCCGGTTGATTCTCTTGATCTGATGCCAAAACAGTAATAATAATTTGAACATCATTTCGGAAAGTTTTTGGGAAACAAGGACGGATTGGTCGATCTGTCATACGTGCGCTGAGAATAGCGCGTTCGCTTGGTCGGCCTTCCCTTTTAATGTATCCACCAGGAATTTTTCCTGCGGCATACATTCTCTCTTCAAAGTCAACTGTGAGCGGGAAGAAATCAACTCCTGCCTTAGGCTCATTTGACATAGTAGCAGCGGCTAAAATAACTGTATTATCATAACGGACTAATACAGAGCCATCTGCTTGTTTTGCAACCCTGCCAGTTTCAATGCTGAACTGTTTTCCATTGAGGGTGCGTTCTACTTTAATCATCTATCTCTCCTTACAAAGGTTGGGATCATATTAAACAGGGGAGGAAAATATGGGGCTGATACCACAATAGGGACATGGTATCCCATGCCCCTGAAGAGTGTCCGCGTGTGCCGGATTATCCCGATTAGCGCCGCAGACCGAGTTTCGCTACGATTGCGCGATAACGGTTAATATCTGTTTTCATTAAGTAATTTAGCAGACGTCGGCGTTGGCCAACGAGCATTAATAACCCGCGGCGGGAATGATGGTCTTTTTTGTGAACTTTAAAATGTTCAGTCAAATGACTGATACGAGCTGACAATAAAGCAATCTGTACTTCAGGTGAACCAGTATCACCTTCGTGAGTCTGATGACCAGCGAAGATTTCCTGTTTGCGTTCTTTCGTTAGGGGCACTATACTTTTCCTCCCAATCTTTATCAGCAAAATTATAGCATTCCACGCAGACTTTGCCAATAGCGGTAAATTCCTTTTAATATCTATCAACAAAGAGGAAGCGGAATGCCTCCTTGAGCTGATGATTTTTCTGCAGTTTTTAATATATTTATATTTTGTGCAGCACTTTCAGCCGATACCAATAATTCTTCGTTATATAAAATATGATTAATTAGATTATCGTAGAATTTGCTCCAGTGAGTTTTGCCGTATTTTATTTCAGTAATAACTTCCTCGCCAGTTGATAGATTTGTATATACTTTTGCAATGCCATCTTCCCATTGCCACATATCAATTAATGTTCCTTTTGTACCAATAATTTTAAATCTTTCAGGATTAACTTTTGATACACCTGACACGGTACAATTTGCTATTGAACCATTTTCAAAGTAAATTCTTACAGTTGCATGATCTTCATTCAACACAGGATCTTTTCCCGTTTGATTATAAATGAAACCACTTACAGCATTAACTTTACTGCCTGATAACATAACTGCATAATCAATTAAATGAACTCCCCAATCAAAAGCTACCCCTCCGCCGGTTTCTTTGAAACCTCGCCATGACTTAGGACTGGAATACAGGTTTATTCCGATATTCAATTCAATGATGTCTCCCAACAAACCATCGACTATCGTTGATTTAGCAGCTAAATACCAGGCATCAAGCCGTCTGTTATGGAATACCGTTGCAAATTTCCCCGCTTTTTTTGCGGTTTCAATAACTTTTAATGCATCTTCATAATTAGTAGTCATTGGTTTTTCCGTAACGACATTAATACCTGCTTCTAATACCTTTATTGCAATAGGTGCATGAAGGTTATGCGGAGTGACCACAATAACAACATCTAAATTTTCATTTTTTAGCATATCATCAATAGATTCATAAAATTTAGTTCCTGAGAATTCTTCTTCTGCAACTTTTTTCATATCCGGGTTTACATCGCATACAGCAACAAGATCAATTTTTCCTGTATCAATCATGGTTTTACCATGCAATCTACCAATTCCGTGTATGCCTATAACAGCAGCTTTAATATTGCTCATAATTACCCTCGCATTTATCTTTTATGAGACTTTCTACAGTTTTTTTATAAAACCTTTCAATAATATGCAGGATTTCACAACTAACAAGGATAAATTTAATCTTAAATATTATCTTAATTGAAAGAGGTTGCATTATGGCATCACCAGCAATGAAAATTGAAATCAAAGAACTGCTTGTTGAAAGATTGTTTTTAAGGGTACAACCGGAAGATATTCCTGATAATGCTCCCTTGTTAGAATCATTAGGTATTGACTCTGTTGCTTTGTTTGAACTGGTTGTCGGACTGGAAGATGTTTATGGTATCACCTTTGAAGAGGATGAATTCAGACTTTCATTATTTCAAGATGTTGAATCAATAGCTGATTTCGTCGAGAAAAAACAAGGTTAAGATGGCAGAGCCAGATTTGATACAACCAGTGCAATGCCCATATTGTGGTGAATCGCTGCCAGAAGACAGTTATGTATGTTTAAATTGTAAAAATATTACAGTTTCTCGAACTGCCAGAAAAAAATCAAATAAAACTACTGTCATTGTATTGATAATATTTATTATCATTTTGCTTATTATAATGTTATATAGAATCTGGGACATTGTTATCAGGCATAATGTCTGATCATGCTATTGATATTGACGTAAATTTACAATAAAACGTATACTTATCTTGTAAGAGTTATGTTTATTTTACTTTTAACTAAAACTAAACGCCAGATTTAACCGAGTGGTGGGTTCACTACGCGCATTATTTCTGCGCACCCGCCGCGGGGTTGTTCCCTGCGGTTTTTTTATTTAAAGGAGACTTTATCATGTTTTTAGGCACACAGAAAATTAATTCAAAAGGGCATTTAGAAATCGGTGGATGCGATACTACAGATTTAGCTCGCGAATTTGGCACACCATTATATATAATGGATGAAGCGTCAATTCGTACTAAATGTCGTGATTTGCGTAAGGCTTACGAAAGTAGATATCCTAACTCATTAATGCTCTTTGCCGCAAAATCTTTTATAACAACAGCAGTTTGCCGAATAATGCATGAAGAAGGAATGGGATTAGACTTATCTTCTGGTGGTGAATTATATACAGCTATTCATGCTGGTTTTCCTTTAGAGAAGGTTTATTTACATGGTAATAACAAAACAGTTTGGGAATTGGAATTAGCTGTTAAAAGCAGTGTTGGAAGAATCGTGTTAGACAATGAATACGAGATGGACCTTTTGAATGAAATCGCTGGCAAATACAATCGTGTTCAAGATGTTTTATTACGTGTATCACCTGGAATTAAACCTGAAACACATTCATATATTTCAACCGGTCAAATTGATACTAAATTCGGTTTGGGCATAAGCACCGGTTGTGCATTTCGTGGAATAGCCAAAGCATTGAAATTGCCAAATCTCAATTTCATTGGTCTTCATTGTCATATCGGCAGCAACATTATGGGTCTTGATTCATTTGAAATGGCATCCAGAATGATGATTCGTTTTGCCGCACAACTTCGCGATGATTTAGGTTTGGAAATCGCAGAACTTGACCTTGGAGGTGGAGTAGGTGTTCGTTATAGAAGTGATGATACCCCGCCTTCATCTGATGCATACGCAGAAGCTGTTATCACTGGAATTCAAGACGAGTTAACTAAATACAATCTTAAGACTCCGAAATTATTACAGGAACCTGGACGATCAATCGTAGGTGAAGCCGGAACTACATTATATACAATCGGAACAATCAAAGATGTCCCTGGGATTCGGCGATATGTAAGTGTTGATGGCGGTATGAGTGATAATCCTCGTCCAGCATTATATGAAGCAAAATATGAAGCAATGATTGCCAATAAGATGAATGCCGAAATTAAACAAACTGTTCGATTAGCGGGAAAACATTGCGAATGTGATAACTTGATATTTGAATTGCCATTACCTGAAGTTGAACCGGGAGACATTATAGCAGTACAAACAACAGGTGCATATAATTACACAATGTCATCCAACTATAATCGATTTACTAAACCAGCGGTGGTATTAGTAAATGAAGGCAAAGCAGATATAATCGTAAGACGTGAAACTTTAGAAGATTTAGTAAGCCATGATGTAGTACCGGAAAGATTAAATAAATAATGAATGAAGCACCAGAAATACTGTTGTTATGTGTTAATTATAAAAATCCTGAAGAAACGCGTAATTTCTTAAAGCATGTTCGACAATGTGCAATACAGGACAATGTAAACATACGTGTTGTTGTCAGTGATAATGATGGCAGTATGCAAGCAAATGCGTCAGTTCCGGGGGCAATGGTTGTAACAGACGTTGAAAACCCCGGATATTTCAGCGGATGCGCTTTTGCGTTAGAAAAGTGGCAGCGTCAATGGCAAGAATGGCCACGCTGGATTGGCGTAGTAAATACTGACATTGAATTCCAGCAAGGTTTTTTTACTCGGCTTTTATCTTTACGTTTACCAGAAAACCTTGCCGCCATGGGACCTGATATTAGATTACCAGATAATACGCCGCAAAATCCATTTAAAGAAACTCGACCTTCTATTGCCGATATTAAGAAATGGCTTTTCATCTTTAAATATGATTGGCTTTTTAAGATTTGGGATGAACAATGGCGTAAAATGAGAAAGAAGAAAAAAACAGCAATTGATGAAGAAAATATCGTATTATCACCTCAACCAGTATATGCTATACATGGTTCTGCAATCTTTTTACGTCCTACGTTCTTTAAAAAAGGTGGGACATTACAATACCCGGCATTTTTATATGGTGAAGAACTCTTTTTAGCAGAACAAATACAGCAACTTGGTATGAATGCAGCATGGATGCCTGGATTAAGAGTAACCCATAATGAGAATAGTACCCTGGGTGAAATAGACATCAATCAAAAACGTGTATGGAAATTTGATAGTATGAAATATCTATTTGATAAATTCTTCAATAAATAATGTTAATTCTTCATCGAAAAACATAATGCGTTGCTGATTTGACGGCCAGGCGTAACAATCATTTTTCCATTAAACCATAACCCACTCGATGCACCACCGTCAAGATTCATACCATCAGTACAACCGAGTGATTTCAAAACTCTGCCTAAATCATGAACTTTAGCACTGGATATAGTAATCAAAATTAATTTATTGTCTGCGGTATATCCAATCGCCGACCTTGCCCCACTTCGTTCTAAAATCTTGGGGTCAGAAAACAACTCGTTTGATGGATTAAATTGAGTTATACCTTTTACTAATACTCGTGGACCCCCACCTACACCAATCATTACATTTCCCCATGTAGTTTTTTCGCATCCATCAACTTCTATTTTAGGAGTAAAATTAATTTTATTGCCTTTCCCGAAATATGATAATAACTTATTATCACCAATAATATTTATTACATAACCATCAGCAGGAATCTGAACTGACTGATTGGATATAGAAGAAATTATTCCCCCAGATACAACAATCATTGTACCACCATAATATTGCACGCTACTACCCCATTCAGTTGTAAAAACGGTAACGCATGGTGAACTTGTAGGTTTGCGATTAATCCAATAAGCGTGCCATTGCCTGAGCTTCCCTTCTGCAGATGTAACATCTCCCCACAAACTATATTTCACACGTGCAATGACAGGCTTGTTATTACTGTTAAACCCTATTATAGAACCAATATCACTTTTATATATTAATTTGCCATTACGAATAAGCGACATGTCAGGATTTTTTAATTCATTGCTTGTGTATGCATCGAAAAAGGAGCCGTTTATTGCAGCTTTTGCATCATTTCGTTTGGCAATATTTGCAAGACTTTCTGTTCTTCCAATCTTATCTTGTGCTAAACCTAACTTTATTTTTACTAAAGGGTCATTAAGGTCTATTTTTACTCCTTTGACGTTATAATCTGATATTTTATCAAAAAAGTATTCAAAAGTAGCTGCATTCACAATTAATGAAAGAATAAAAAGTAAAAATATATAACGCATTTCTGTTCCTTTATTCAGCATCTGCCATTATCATTTCCAAAATAGAGGGTGCAATCAAAACATCATCTATCTCTAATACATCTTTAAACCATTGTAATACAATATCTTTTGCTTTCATAGCATTTTCTAATGATGTAATTATTTCACATTCAAGTAAATGTCTGGTTGACTTTTTAAGAAATAGAGTATCTTCACATATATGCATTTCACAACCGGCATATTGTCCAATATAATTTATCCGGCATTTTTTAGCTATAAATTTCACATCCGAATTTATTAACTGTACTTTTTCTTCATCAGATATCTTATATTCATTTTCAACTCTGAACTTTTCATTCTCAATTATTTTCCATGTTTTCTCAGTAATTACAGCTAATTGTCCTGGAATTACGCGTAATCTTTTGAAATTATATCCTTTTTCAACCTTTTCAAACTCTAAGTAATAATCAGTTTGATCATCAATACCAACAAAAGTAAAACCTTTGCTGATTATAATTTGTGATATTTTTTTATATATAGATGGTGATAATTCGATTTTGATTTCAACTTCAGCCATTTCATTTATATCTTTCATAAAAACCTCTTTAACAAAATACTAACAAAATTTTAATATTTATATTGTATCATCTTTTTGTTTATATCATCTTTACAGTGGTAATATATGATTTTATAAGTGAGGTGTCAAATGAGCAAATTATGTAAAGAATCTAAAGATAAAGAAAAAAATGATCATGAAAAAGCTATGAAATGCAAAGAAGATGGCAGTAAATATTATAAATGTAAAAAATGTAAAAGATTAAGTCATAAAGAAGATCATCTTTGCAAGCCAGAGAAAATTGACTAAATACATAAAAAAGTAGTTAATAAAACAGATGACAGAAAAAAGTAAATACATTAATCGCGAATTATCCTGGCTTAAATTTAATGAGCGCGTATTGGATGAAGCAATAGATACTCATCATCCGTTACTTGAGCGTGTTAAGTTCTTATCAATATTCTCATCTAATCTTGATGAGTTCTTCATGATTCGTGTATCTGGTTTAAAAAGATTATTTGTATCTGGATCATCAGAATTATCGATTGACGGGAAATCAACATCATCAATATTACTTGATATTCGTAAAAATGTTTCTCGTTATTTATTAAAACAATCCAAGTGCTGGTCAGAAGAATTATTGCCTTTATTGGAAAAAAAGGGAATTATAATTCGTCATTATAATGAATTATCTTTAGAAGAACAAAATCATTTAAGAAAGCATTTCGAAAATGAAATATTTCCAGTATTAACCCCATTAGCTTTTGACCCGGGACATCCATTTCCATTCATATCAAATCTCAGCCTTAATCTTGCTGTAGTTATTGATAATGGTGAAGATGGCGAACAATTTGCCCGAGTAAAAGTGCCGGATTTATATTCGAGATTAGTACCTGTTCAATTAAAATCAAATCCGAATGAATTAATTGTATTCACATGGTTAGAAGAATTAATAATATCAAACCTTGATATGCTTTTCCCTGGCATGGAAATTAAAGCAGCATATCCATTTCGTGTTACCCGTGATTCTGACCTGACAATTGATGAGGATGATGCAGATGATTTAATGGAAAAAATTGAAGAAAGTGTTGAAATGCGGGAATTTGGCACCAGTGTTAGAATTGAAGTCGAAAAAACGATGCCAAAACGATACAGAGATTTACTATGTAAAAATCTAAACATTCCACCATTCTTGATGTTTGCTAAGGGTAGTCCCATAGGCATGGCAAATTTAATGTCTTTATTTAAAATTGATAGGCCAGAATTAAAAGATCAATCGTTCATACCTGTTAATGTCTTTAATAATGAAGAGTCTATTTTTGAGCAAATTAAAAGAAAAGATTTTCTTTTATACCATCCTTACGACAGTTTTTCACCTGTTGTGGAATTTATTCGCCAGGCTGCACGCGATCCGCAGGTATTGGCAATAAAACAGACTTTATATCGTGTTGGTGAAAAATCACCTATTGTTGATGCGTTATTAGAAGCTCGCGATAATGGAAAACAAGTAGCTGTTTTAGTTGAATTAAAAGCAAGATTTGATGAAGAAAATAATATCGCATGGGCAAGAAAATTAGAGCAAAATGGTGTGCATGTAGTTTATGGTTTATTAGGATTAAAAACACATGCAAAAGTCTGCATGGTTATCCGACGCGAAAATGATGTTATCACTCGATACATACATCTTGGAACAGGCAATTACAATCCAATTACTGCAAAAATATATACCGACTTGTCATACTTTACTACAAAACCAGAAATCGGTACCGATGTAACTGATCTATTTAATTCACTTACCGGATATTCAAAAAAGAATACTTACAATCATTTATTGGTTGGTCCCGAACACTTGAGAACTGACATCATAAATCGTATAGACCGTGAAATAATTCATCATAAACAAAACGGCAATGGTCATATCGTTATGAAAATGAACTCACTTGCTGATCAAAAATGTATTGACGAATTGTATCGCGCTTCTCAGGCTGGTGTAAAGATTAACCTACAAATACGTGGTATCTGTTGTCTTCGACCAGGTGTTGAAGGATTAAGTGAAAATATTACCGTTACCTCAATTGTAGGGAGATTTTTAGAACATGCTCGCATATATTATTTTAGAAATAATGACAAACCAGAAATCTTCCTCGGTTCATCAGATTTAATGCCGCGAAATTTAGATAGGCGAGTTGAAGTTTTATTTGAAATAACTGATGATAAAATGAAATCAGATATTTATAATAACATAATCATGGTACACTTAAATGACAATGTTCAGGCACGTATGCTGCTATCTGATGGTAGTTACAGGCGAATTAAACATCATAATCAAAATTTATACAACTCACAGGAAATTCAACTTGCACACTGGCATAGGGGGTAAAAATGCCGATAGAAAATTGCCAGGCGACAGCTTATATATGTCAGATTATTTTATCTCAAATTAAAATTTTACAAGAAGAAGCATTCGGTGCCCGCACCAGTGAAGACCCAGAATATGTGCATCAATGCCGCGTAGCATCAAGACGTTTACGCGCAGCATTACAGATATTTTCACCATGGTTTTCACCGAATGATTTAAAACGATGGAATAAAGTTACCGGAAAAATCACCAAAGCATTAGGACTCGCTCGCGATACCGATGTGCAAATTATTTTTATTCAAAAATGGATTATTGACCATCCTACACCAGGTGCAAAAAGATTTCTACTGCGATTGTTACAGAAACGCGTGAAATATCAGCAAAATGTTATTGAAATAGCCAATAACATTGAAACAGGAAATGCATTTATGCATTTTACAAATAAAATGTCTTCAACTTCTACTATTTCATCATTCAGTGAATTATCAGGCGAGGAATCTTTTGATAATGAAATCAAACCTGTATTGCTTGATTTAACCCATAAACTCCTTGCACATGAAATATATGTTAATGATAATCCAGATGAAAATAACCAATATGATAAATTGCATGAAATGCGGATTATGGCAAAAAAATTGCGTTATGCATTAAATCTTACAAATGAAGCTTTTGATAATTGCTTTAATGAAGAAATTAAAGTCGTTAAAAATATTCAGGAATTATTAGGAGATTTACATGATTCTGATGTATGGATATCAGAACTTCCATTATTTATAAAAGAAGAAAAAGAACTTATGATAAAATATGCAGGGAATTCGCGTGGATTTAAACGTATTTCTAATGGAATTGATGAGATTATGAATGATAGATTATTATCACGAAATGATATAATCGATAATTTTAGATTATACTGGAAAGATTCAAAAAAGAAACAGGTTTGGAAAACGCTAATTGATAAAATTAACAATGCAAAATCAATAATGGTGAAAAATAATGATTAAAATTGCAATAATTAGTGATATTCACGCTAATTTACCAGCCTTAAAAGCTGTTATTCAAAATGCCCGTAAAGCTGGGGCGATGATGATATGGAACCTTGGTGATAATTGTGGTTATGGACCCTACCCAAATGAAATTTTAAAATTAATATGCGAAGAATGCGAATATAACCTGCAAGGAAATTATGATAAAAAAGTATTAAAATATGCGGGTTTAAAGAAAAATATTCCTGCCAAAACAAATAAAGATAAAAAAAATGCTTTTGTTTGGGCATGGAATGAATTGACTGAAGCTAATCGAAAACTAATAGCAGAACTTCCTGACAAGATATCAGCATTTTTATCATCATACAGAGTAATGTTAGTTCATGGCAGTCCAGAATCTGATAGTGAAGGTATTGATAGCAACACTCCTGTAGCAAGATTAAAAGAACTTTTAACTGCTTCTAAGGCAGATATTATTTTGTGCGGTCATACACATAAACAGTTTTTTGTTAAAATAGGAAAACATTATATTATAAATCCAGGCAGTGTTGGCAGACCAGATGACGGCGACCCTCGTGCAGCATATTCAATGCTTACAATAGATGATGAAGATAACCTTAATATTGAAATGCATAGAATTGAATATGATACCGATGTGATAATTAATGCTATTAATTCAAAAGGGTTACCTACTTCATTTATTTCTATGTTTACTCAAGGTAGACCTTTTCATTTAATAAATGCCAAAACTTCTGTTACTCCTGCAAAACAATTAATTCAGGACATTCAGCTTTATATTAATGAAATAAACGCAAATGTACCACATTTATTACAAGTAGCAAATCTTGCTAAAAAATTATTTAATCAATTATTGCCTCTACATAATCTCGATAAAAATGCAGAAAATGTTCTTGTATTTGCTTCGATGCTTCATGATATCGGATGGACAACAGGAATAGATAGTCATCATAAAAGGGCTGCCCAATTAATCCGCAATGCTCAATTACCATTAACATCAATTGAACGTGAATTAACTGCTCAAATAGCACGGTATCATCGTAAATCAAAACCATCATTAACGCATGATTCATTCGCTGCGCTGTCTTATGAAGACAGGCAACATGTAGAGATACTTTCTGCAATTTTAAGAATTGCAGATGGACTTGACAACTGTCATGAACAAAAAATTTATGATATTATTTGTAGAATTACCAGAAGTAAGATACTAATTCAATTGATTTCTGCTGAAAATCCAAGTCAAAATATTGAGGCTGCGATTAAAAAGGGTGATTATATGGTAGAATTATTCAAAAGGACAATCACCTTTACATGGAAAAAAGAGAACAAATAGTTGCATTTATCGACCTTGGTACTAATTCAGCACGTCTTTTAGTTGTACGGATTCATGATAATTATACTTTTCAAATTCTTACACTTCAAAAAGAACAAGTTAGATTAGGAGAAGGCGAGTTCGCCCATCATACTCTGCATAAAGAAGCTATTGAACGAGCGTTAATTGTACTTGGCAGATTCGTTGAAACAGCTCAATTAATGGGTGCATCAATAATACAAGCCGTCGCAACCGCTGCTACTCGTGAAGCAAGCAATCAAAGTGAATTTTTACACATGTTTCATGAATTAACCGGCGAAGAGTTACATGTAATCAGCGGTAAAGAAGAAGCACGCCTAATATTCTTAGGGGTTACAAGCGGCATAAATCTTGGCAGCAAACGGGTATTATCAATAGATATAGGAGGAGGAAGCACCGAAATATCACTTGGAAATGAACGGGATCAGCAAATATTAGACAGTATTAAAATTGGAGCAATTCGACTAACCAATCATTTCTTACCAAATTGGAAAAAAGCTATTCCATCTGGAAAATACAAACAAATAAAAAGTTACATTAGAGATGAAGCAATCAGGTCTATACAGCATTTTGAAAATTTATCTTTTGATATCTGCCTGGGAAGTAGCGGGACGATAGAAACAATTAATAATATTGCATCCATAAGAAGAGACAAGCCTAATTTATATTCGAATACTTTTTCTATAAATGAATTAAATGAAATAGAACAACTCTTATGTAAAATGACATTAGAAGAAAGAAAAAACTTGCCAGGCATGAGTCCGCAAAGAGCAGATATCATTATATCAGGGATGGCAATCTTATCAGTAATTATGCAGGAATTATCAATAAGCTCTATTATAGCAAGTGAACGTGGTTTAAGAGACGGTTTACTCTTCGACTATTTGCACAAATTAGTATATCCTCCTGAAATAGCAGAAATGTCTGTTCGAGCAAGAAGCATTATGAGATTATCTAACCAGTTTAAAGTAGATGTGACCCATGCAGAACAAATTGCAAGATTAGCATTGAATATTTTCGATGAATTTCTAAAATTGAAAATAATCAATCTAAATGAGAATCAACGTGAAATGCTGCATTGGGCAGCAATGGTTCATGACATTGGGATATTTATAAATATTAACAATCATCATCAGCATGGATATTATATTGTAAAAAATACCGATATATTAGGGTTTGACCAACATGAGTTATCATTAATCGCAGCACTGGTTTATTTCCATAAAAAAGGCACTCCTAACCGTAAATTATTAATAACAGCTGATATCCCTGATGAAATGATTGAATCACTTGGAACTTTATCGCTTATTTTGCAGCTTGCAGAAAGTTTAGACAGAAGCCATTGCTCGCGAGTAGACGAATTGACTATAGAAGCTCCTGACTCTTCAACATTGCAATTTAACATAAAATCAAGAAAAGGATTTGAAGTTGAAGCAGCATCAATTATGAAACATAAAAATTCTATTAAGAAAATATTTAATCGAAATCTACTTATTAAGCAAATTGATTAACAAATATCATCATATCTCGTGAAACTGTTCTGGCTATATTATGCTGGCAATGCTATAATTTATTCGTAATTGAGGTTAGTTGATGAATACTGTTGATTGCGATGTATTAGTTATTGGTACTGGTGTTGCAGGATGTACAGCAGCATTAAAAGCTGCTGATATGGGTGCACGCGTTATTTTAGTAAATAAAAGCAGTAATATAATTGAATCAAATACTGCTTATGCACAGGGTGGCATAATCGCTAAAGGTTTTGATGATTCTGCTGATTTGTTGTCATCTGATATATTTGCCGCTGGTGATGGACTCTGCTGGCCACCTGCTGTTAAACAGTTATCTGAAGAAGGACCGCAATTAGTTTATAACACGCTTGTAGATCAGGTAGGTGTAGATTTCACACGTGAAAGTGGTAAATTAGTATACACTAAAGAAGCTGCTCATTCCTCAAGACGAATATTATATGCGGCAGATGCTACTGGAATGGCAATAATGGAATCATTGAGTGAAGCTGTCGATAAACATTCCAATATAATTACGCATACTCGACTAACAGCGGTTGATCTTATTACTCTACCCCACCATTCTGTTGATAGGTTAGATATTTACGAACCAAATGAATGCCTGGGAGCATATTTTCTTCATCAGCAAAATAATCACGTTAGCAAAATATTAGCCCGTAAAACAATCCTTGCTACAGGTGGATTAGGACAGATATTCTTGCATACTACAAATCCAACTATTTCACGCGGTGATGGCTTAGCAATGGCAAACCGCGCCCGTGCTGAAATTATCAATGCAGAATATATTCAATTTCACCCAACCGCATTTTATCATCGAGACTCAAATAGATTTTTAATAAGTGAAGCTGTACGTGGCGAAGGAGCTAAATTAAAAAATCATCGTGGCGAATATTTCATGGTGAATTACCACCCATTAGCAGACCTGGCGCCACGAGATGTAGTAGCACGCGCAATTTGGGAAGAAATGCTAAAAGATAGTCTTGATTTCGTTTGGCTTGATTTAAGTGAAGTAAAGATTAATATAGCAGAAAGATTCCCCAATATCTATAATAAATTAATTAAATTCGGAATTGATATAACCAAAGATTCTATACCTGTTGTACCAGCTGCCCACTACTTTATTGGCGGTATTAAAGTCGATTTAGTAGGACGTTCATCAATTAATAATCTATATGCTGTAGGCGAAGTAGCTTGTACTGGCTTACATGGTGCTAATCGATTGGCAAGCACATCTCTCCTGGAAGCGCTAACCTGGGGTACCAAAGCTGGTGAAAACGCTGCGGCTACATTAGGCGATAGTTATGAACGATTTAATAATGTCGCTGATTGGCATGACTTAGGACTAACAGAAGCTATTGACCCGGCTTTAATAGTACAAGACTGGATGACAATTCGAACAACAATGTGGAATTATGCTGGTATTGTACGAACTGGTAAGCGCCTTACCCGAGCTATTGCAGACTTGAGTTATTTATCTCATAGAATTGACCAATTCTATCGTGAAACTAAACTTACAGACCAATTATTAGGGTTACGAAATGCTATTGAAGTTGCACAATTAGTGACAGCAGCAGCGTTACGTAATGATACCAGTACCGGCGCCCATTATAGAGCAGATTAAATTGAGAAAGAGCGATAACCGACAAGATTTTTTATTACTTTTTTCCATGATTGGCATTCTCATCATCGGCTTGTTAGTTCTCGCCAGTGCATCGTATGTAAGCGATGGGATAAGTAAATTAATTCGTCAACTCATTTTTGTTGCAGCAGGAATTGGCGGAACCATATTCTTCAGTTATTATGATTATCGCATTTTTAATAAATTCCGTAGACCTTTTTATTTTTGGACAATTATAGCTTTAGTTGGTATCATGTTTACTCCAGAGATTAATGGTGCACATTCATGGCTGAAGTTAGGTTCTATAAGTCTGCAACCGTCAGAATTTGCGAAATTCACAATGATAATTGCCTTTGCATCTTTACTTTCACGATTTGGAAATCAAATTAAAAAAATACCACGTTTTATACATTCTTTATTGTATTTTGGACTTCCAATTTTGTTAATATTAATGCAGCCTGACATGGGAACAGCTACAATAATGTGCTTAATATGCCTTGTTATGCTTATCATTGCAGGGGTACGCTGGTGGATATTAGGCTCAATGCTTGGTGCTGTATTATTACTATTTATAATTGCATGGAACACAAATCTTATTAAACCATACCAAAAAGACCGTCTAAATTTCATGAATGCAGAATCAAAAGGCGGCGGTTACCATCAGAAACAAGCAAGAATTGCTATAGGGTCTGGGGGATTTTTCGGAAAAGGGCCATTTCATTCAACACAAGCACAAAGAGGTTTTTTACCAGAGCAGGATACAGATTTTATATTCGCTGTTCTTGGTGAAGAATATGGATTTATTGGCTGTTTATTAGTATTAGGATTATACAGTGTAATGCTTTGGCGTGCTTTAAGAATGACAGAAGAAGCTGATACTATTTTCGGAAGGTTAGTCGCTGGCGGCATCAGTGCAATGTTTGTTGGTCATATTCTAATAAATGTTAGTATGAATCTTACACTTTCCCCCGTTACTGGCATACCGCTGCCTTTCATTAGTTATGGCGGCAGCAATATGCTGACTAATCTGTTGTTAATTGGGGTATTATTAAATATCAGCAAACATTGTCAGCCTCGCCGACAATGGGCTGCCGACGATACATTAATTAAGACGATTTAGCGGGAGATTAAATTATGCGTATTGAACACGATTTAATAGGAAATAAAGACATCTCAGACGAAGCATATTATGGCATTCACACATTACGAAGCTTTGAAAATTTCCCCATTTTATCTCAACCTTTGCACCCTGAATTAATTAACGCTCTTGCAATAGTAAAAGCCGCTGCTGCTATGGCTAACAAGCGTATAGGGAAATTGTCACCTGAAATTGCAGATGGTATCATTTCTGCTGCTAAAGAAATCTATAATGGTTCCTGGCATAATCAGTTCATTACAGATGCAATGCAAGGTGGTGCAGGGACCAGTGCAAATATGAATACTAATGAAGTAATAGCAAACATTGCGCTTGAAAAATGCGGCTATTCTAAAGGCGAATATCAATTCATTGACCCGCTGCATGATGTCAATTGTCAGCAATCAACTAATGATGTATTCCCCACTGCATTAAGAGTTGCGTCTTTAAAAGTATTAATTAAAGTAATTGATGATTTTGCTGATTTGCAGGAAGCACTTCAAAAGAAAGAAACTCAATTTGCCTCAATTGTTGCATTGGGAAGAACAGAATTGCAGGATGCTGTACCAATAACTATTGGCCAAAGGTTTAGCGCGTGGGCACAAGCAATACAACGAGATTGGTGGCGATTGCATGTGGTTGAAGAAAAACTACGACAGGTAAATTTAGGTGGTACTGCAATTGGGACGGGATTAAATGCAGACCAGAAATATATCTTCATTGTTTCTGAATATTTACGAGAATTAACCGGATTAAACATTGCTCGTTCAGAAAACATGATCGATATTACACAAAATGCTGATGTCTTTGTAGAAGTCAGCGGATTATTAAAAACTGCTGCAGTTAATTTAATAAAAATATCGTCAGATTTAAGATTGTTATCATCAGGTCCACATGGTGGTATCGGTGAATTCATTTTACCAGACTTGCAAGCTGGTTCATCAATAATGCCCGGTAAAATCAACCCTGTAATGGCTGAAGCAGTAACCCAGGCTTCATATCAAATAATTGCGAATGATACTGCAATAACTTTGGCTGCACAAGCTGGACAATTAGAACTTAATTCATTCTTACCATTAATCGCTCATAATCTACTTCAATCGCTAACAATTATGCATAATGTCGTCAGGATCTTTATCGATAAATGTATAAATGAATTACAAATTAATGAAAAACAGATAAGCATCAACCTTAATAATTCATTTGCATTGGCGACTGCAATATCACCATATATTGGATATGAACAGGCGAGTGAGTTAACAAAGAAAGCTGCAATGGTAAAGAAAAATCTGCGAGAAGTAATATTAGAAGATAATATATTCACCTTGGAAGAATTAGAAATAATAATTTCATCGTATGAATTGACTACCCCTGGAATCGCCGGTGAAAAATGGTTAAAAGATAAATTGCATCAAAAA
>Ga0194052_1000270_pt1 | contig 36230 bp, 26 predicted proteins | sample SepL226m_MetaG_FD_160117 | JGI IMG/M metagenome (GOLD analysis project Ga0194052, IMG submission 160117) | Anoxic zone freshwater microbial communities from boreal shield lake in IISD Experimental Lakes Area, Ontario, Canada - Sep2016-L227-6m | ecosystem: Environmental > Aquatic > Freshwater >...
GGTGGGGGCGGGGGAAACCTGTGGCGGCGTCCCCGCGCGGAGGATCGAACGGCATGAGATGGACCACATCAAGGCCGAAATCCGAGGGCTGTCTGAGACCACGGGCTAGGGTCCTCGCAGGATCACTAGTCAATCCCGGGAGAACCCGGGACAATGGCAGTTTCTCTCCGGGGTACACCCCCTTCCTTTGCGGTTGATGCCATGCGCCTGTCTGCCTTCCTGACCTTCCCGCTCCTCGCTGTGGCCCTGCTGGCCCAGGCGCCGGCTCCGGCCCCCTCGCTGGGCGAGCGGGTGAAGGCTGAGCGCCCGGTGGTCGAGAAGCTACTGGCCAGCTTCGACTACCCCGAAGCCAAGATGCGAGCCGAGGCCCTGCTGCCCGCCGCCCGCCCGACCTTCAACAAGACCGACAACACCACCCTGATCCAGAGCTGCTCGACGTTCCTGGACTCGGGTGAGGCCTACCGGCTGGCCACGGAAGCCGCGGACTCCGCCGGAGCCTGGGAGAAGGCCCTCGACTACGCCAAGGCCGCCCAGGGGCTGGCCGTCGAGTGCTATGCGGGCCTGAAGGACCCCTTCGCCAACATGGTCGCCTACTACAACCAGGCGGGTGTCCGTGCCAAGCAGGTGCTGGACGAGAACGATGCCCGCATCAAGGAGCTGAAGGCCAAGACCAACCTCGATCCAGGCGAGCGCCAGGAGCTGGATCTGGCCCTCAGCGTCGAGAAGGAGCTTGTCGACAGCGCCAAGTGGGTGAAGTTCTTCCAGACCTACCTGGACGTCAGCAAGCGGGAGAGCATCGCCTACGACCCCCTGGTCAAGGTCATGCAGGAGAAGCTCAAGGGCGAGGCCGATCAGGTGGCCGAATACAAGGCCGGCAACGGCGATGTCCTCAAGTGGGTGGAGGCGGTCATCTCGACCCCCGCCTACCTGGAAGCCCAGGGGGACAAGGCGGGCCGGGCCCGCTGGCTCTATCGGCTGGCCGTGCTCGATCCCGAGAGCAAGAAGGTCCAGCACCAGCTCGACATCCTGCACGGCAAGGCCGTGGCCGCCCCGTCCAAGCCCGCCAAGAAGGGCAAGAAGGGCTGAGAAGGTTGTAACCTCAGGGCATGGCCCGACGCTCCGCCCCCCGCATCCCCAACCGCGCGCCGTCGCGCCCCCCCGATCGCCGGGAGCCGCCGCGGCCCACGAAGCCCTCGACCCCGGGCCTGCGCCTCTATGAGACCTTCGAGGCCACGTTCCTGGGCCATCCCGAGGGGGCCGGCGGCTTCCTGCGGGTCATCGGGGCGCCCAAGGGCCCCGGGCGGGATGTGCTGGTGGACTGGCGGGACGCCCACGGCGCCATCCACGGCGACCGGGTCGTGGCCGAAGTCACTGGCGAGGGCTGGGATGGCCGGCCCAAGGCGCGGGTGACCGAGATCAAGGCCCGGGGGGAAGTGCCCCTGCCCGGCACCCTGCAGCAGCAGCCCTGGGGCTGGCGCGTGGTGCCCCTGGAGCCGCGGCTGTCCCAGATCATCACGGTGCCGCCCACGGACCTGGCCGAGGATGGCGAGCTGGTCAGCGTGCGCCTGGACCCGGACCCGGAGGCCAAGCAGCTGCGGGGCACCGTGGTGGCACGGCTGGGCAAGAAGACCGACCTGAAGATCGAGAATCGGCTCACGGCGGCCCTCTTCAACCTGCGCACCACCTTCCCGGATGCGGTGATGCAGGAGCTGGCCCCCTTCCCGACGTCGATTCCCGCCGAGTGGGTACAGGGCAGAGAGGACCTGCGGGAGACCCTCACCTGCACCGTGGATCCCCCCACCGCCAAGGACTTCGATGACGCCATCAGCCTGGAGATTCTGCCGTCCTCCGAAGGCGGCGGCTGGCTGTTGGGCGTCCACATCGCGGACGTGAGCCACTACGTCGCCGACGGCGGCCCCCTGGACGAGGAGGCGCGCCTGCGGGGCACCTCGGTGTATTTCCCGGACGAGGCCATTCCCATGATCCCGGAGCGCCTCAGCGGCGACCTGTGCAGCCTGCGGGAGGGCGTGGATCGGCTCACCATGACCGCCTGGATGACCCTCTCGCCGGATCTGGACGTGGTGGAGACCCGCCTCACGGAGAGCGTCATCCGCAGCGCGAAGCGCCTCACCTACGACGAGGTCAAGGAGGCCTGTCTGGACCTGTCCCCCCGCAAGCGGGCAGAGCTGGGCGAGCCCCTCTGCGCCCTGCTGGAGGAGGCCCTGGTGGTCTCCCGCCGCCTGACCAAGCTGCGCCTGGGCCGGGGCGCCATGAACCTGGATACCGAGGAAGCCGAGTTCATCTTCGACGAAGAGGGCCGCCCCGTGGATGCCCGCCGCTACCCCCGCCACGACGCCCACCGCATGATCGAGGAGTTCATGCTGCTGGCCAACGAGGCCGTGGCGAGCTTCTTCACCCGCAAGAAGATCCCCTCCATCTACCGCATCCACGACGAGCCCGATCCGCTGAAGCTGGAAGTCTTCGCGGAAGTGGCCCGCACCTTTGGCCTACTCAAGCCCAAGGAGGTGCCCACGCCCGAGCACCTCAACACCATGCTCGACAAGATCCGGGGTGGTCCCCTGGAGGCCATGATCAACGTGCTGCTGCTGCGGAGCCTGAAGAAGGCCGAGTACAGCGTGGACAACATCGGACACTCGGGCCTGGCCCTGCAGGACTACCTGCACTTCACCAGTCCCATCCGCCGCTACCCCGACCTGATCGTGCACCGCGTGCTGCGGCAGGTGCTCCAGGGTCAGCCGCTGCCCGAGGGGCTGCACAGCCACCTGGCGGTGCTGGCCAAGGGCGCCAGTGACTCCGAACAGAAGGCCACCGAGGCCGAGCGTGAGAACGCCAAGTGGAAGGCCTGCCTGCTCATGAAGTCCCGCCTCGGGCAGCGCTTCCAGGGCCGCATCCAGGGCTACTCCGCCAAGGTGGTGTTCATCACGCTGGAGTCCCCCTTCGTGGAGGTCGGCGTGCCCCTGGCGGCCCTGGGCGGGGACTTCTGGGTGGACGAGCACCGCACCAAGGCCACGGGCCAGCGCGGGGCGGTGGTGCTCACCATCGGCGATGCGGTGCAGGTGGAGATCACCGCCGTGGACGAGGACCTGCGTCGCATCAGCGCCTGGGTGCTGGAAGCCAAGTCCCAGGATGCCCATGGCAAGCCCTTCCTGTTCGTGCCGACCCTGGCCGCCCCCGCCCTTCTGAAGGAAGGCGACCTGGAGCCGCCCAAGCGCCGCGGCGCTCAGGAACGCGGCGGCGGCCCGGAGCGCGGCCCCCGGGGTCGACGGGAGGCCGCGCCCAATGGCCGCCCCCCGAAGAAGGCCCAGGTCAGCGGCCGGAAGGCTGGTGGCGGCCAGACCCGGGAGGCCAGTCCCAAGCCGCCCAAGGGCTCCGTTCGCGGCACGGGCAAGCGGAAGGGCCGGTGATCGTTCCCCCGGCGCCCGCCCGCTGCCTCGGGGTGGACCCGGGCTCCCTGGCCTGCGGCTGGGCCGTGGTGGAGCGCTGCGGCTCCCGCCTGACCCTGGTGGAGGCCGGCGTGATCCGGAGCCCTCGGGGCGCCGACTTCGACCAGCGCATCCACGGCATCCACCTCCGGCTCGCGGAGGCCATCGCGGCCCATGCCCCGGGGTTCATGGCCGTGGAGTCGCCCTTCGTGGAGAAGAACGCCGCCACGGCCCTCAAGCTAGGCCAGATCCGCGGCGGCATCCTGCTGACGGCGGCCCTGCACGGCCTGCCCGTGGGGGACTACAACCCCATGCAGGTGAAGAAGGCCGTCAGCGGCTACGGCTGGGCGGACAAGACCCAGGTAGGAAAGATGGTGATGACCCTCCTCAACCTGAAGGAACCCCTGGCGGCCGATGCGGCGGATGCGGCGGCCGTGGCCATCGGCCACCTGCTGGCCACACGCAGCTTTGTGGCAGCCCTGCCCAAGCCCCCGACCAGGCCATCGAGGACCTGAAGGTCTTGTTTTTCAAGGGCTTTGCGAATTGTCACGGGCCGCGTGACAAAAATGCTCGTAACTCGTGACATTTCTTGTGATGCCTATCACTAGCCTAGGTCATGACACCTGGCAATGATGGTCGAGTAGCACACGGAGCAGCCATGCACATGGACACCGCCGTTCGATCGCACAACCCGGCTTTCTGGACCACCGCCGAGCGGCTGCACGAAGTGTTCAACCAGCTGGAGCGCCAGATGAGCGTCTCCCCCCGCGGCCTCGCCGTGCTGCGCCAGGTCCAGGCCCTGGAGGCCGAGTTCGAGGCCGAAGTGATGCACCGGAGCCGGTGCGTCGCCGCCTGAAGGTTCCTCCTACGCAGAAAGGCCCGGCGCTGCCGGGCCTTTCTGCGTAAGGGTAAAGACCAGGGCAAGGGTTGGCCTGACCGGACTCCCGGCCGGGAGCCCATCGCCTCGCGGGCGGAGGGTCAAGAGAAGCCGTCCGGTGACCGATCACTACGGCATCAAGCTTATGTTTTTTCTTCATGGCAAAGGAGATACTGCCGTGGAAAGCCGCTGCGAGGTCGCCATGGCATCCCTTCGCTCAAAGCTCATCACCCTGGCCACCGCGGCCCTGCTGGGCGCCCTGATAGCATGCGGTGGCGGCTCCGGGGGGGGGACGACCCCCCAGGCAGCCCCACCCGACCATGTCCTTCCGGTGCTGCTGCAACAGCCCCAGGACGCCTCCGTCCTCGTGGGGGCCCCGGTTTCCTTCTCCGTCAAGGCAAGCTCTGCGGACCCGATGACCATCCAGTGGTATCGCGGCACCAGTGCCCTGGCGGGAGCCACGGCGGAGACCTACACGCTCCCCGCCACCGTGAAGGCGGACAGTGGCAGCACCTTCAAGGCCACGGTGACGAACCTCACCGGCACCGTGACCAGTGCTGCCGCCAGGCTGACGGTCACCGAGCCCCCGGGGCAGGCCCCAGTGTTCACCCTCCACCCCCAAAGCCAGACCGCCAGCGTGGGCAACTGGCTGCTCTACACCGTGGAGACCCTCTCGACGACCCCCGTGACCTACGCCTGGTATGTGGGGGGAATGCGCAGAGCGTATGGTCCTGGAACCTATTTCGATACGAGACCTCTGACGATGGCCGACACGGGCTTGGTCTACTACGTGGTCGCCACCAACACCTACGGGTCCACCACCAGCAGCTCGGCGACCCAGACCGTGGTCCCGAGTGGCGTCGCCACGGTGACCATCAACCCTTACCACCTCACCCTGCAGGCCGGGCAGGCCTCCTATTTCACCCCCTACGTCACCGGGGTGGAGAACACCCGGGTGACCTGGAGCCTGGCCGAACCCGGTGGCGGCAGCCTGACCCTTCCCGACCCTGAGGCCACGGGTCAGAACTGGGTGATCTACCGGACCCCGTCCGCAAACGGTGTCTATCCCACGGGCATCTATCACCTCGTGGCGACCAGCGTGGCGGACCCCACCCGGAAGTTCACATCGACTCTCACCGTCACCATGCCCACCACCGCCCCCGTCGTGGTGGAGCAGCCGTCCAACCAGATCGCCAAGGTGAACTCGACGGTGTACTTCAGGGCCGCCCTGGCCAGTGAGCCCGCCACCCAGCTGGTTGGGTTTCAGTGGTACAAGAACGGTGTTCCCGTGGGCAGTTACCAGATGTCCTGGGGTATCGCCGCCCCTTGGTTTTATTGCAATGCCAATGCGGAGGACGATAAGGCCCGGTTCTGGTGTGACATCCAGGCCGTGGTGAACGGCAGCCTGGTGTCGGTGATGACAGCCGAGGCCACCCTGAGCGTCACCACTGCCAATCCTGACTACTCCGTGGCCAAGGTGATCGTCAGCCAGGGGCCCCAGCGGGAAGACAACTCGATCCCCCTCATCGAGGATCGCGCGGCTGTCTTCGCCGTCTGGCCCTTGTCGAACCACACCACGCCCAATGCCATCAAGGCCACCGTCAGGGTCTACAGCTCCAGCGACCAGCTGCTCTACACCTCCACCGAGGAGCAGGCGGCCAACGCGGGACAGGATGGCTCCACCGAGGAGTCCACACGGGTGGCGCTGACCCGGATTCCTGGAACCTACATGAAGGCGGGCAACCGCTACACCGTCGAGCTCAATCGGCTGAACGAGGCCGAAGAAGATCAACACGACAACAACCTCTGGCCGACGGGGGCCTCCATCCTCTCGGGCCTGAAGGGCTACGCACCCATCTGGGACAGCCGAAGGATCAAGCCCCTCCGGGTCAAGCTGGTCCCAGTCCAGACCAATGCAGGAACCCCGAACATCGACCTCACACTGGATACCGGCTGGATCGCCAGGTATCTCCCGGCGGCCGACCTGACCGTGGAGAAAACCCCGGTCTGGCCCTCGCCCACTCAGGACATCTACAACAGCTCCTGGTACGGCAATCTCTTCATCGGGCTCAAGGCCAAGCGCCTGGCGGAAGATCCGACCGCCTACTACTACGGAGCCCTGGCGGTGACCCCCGGGGGCTACTCCGGCACGGCGATTGTCGGCGACCCCGGAGACACCAACAATCGGGAGTCCATGGGCCTCGATGACCTGGGCACACTCCCCCATGAGCTGGGCCATAGCCTCGGGTTCAATCACGCGGACTGCGGGGGAGCGACGGGAATCGATACCAGGCTCTACCCGGACGGATCCACCCACGCGCACTTCTGCTCCATCGCCGGGGAACTGCGCTCAGGCTATGTAGGCCTCAAGGCCGGCCGGGACCTGATGTCCTACTGTGGCCCCGCCGGGATCTCGGATCGCTTCTGGGAGGTGCTCATCGCGGCGCGGGCCGCCTCGAGCACCGCGGCCATAGCCAACCAGGGCGAGCCCGAAGCCCTGCTCCAGCCAAGCGACGCGCCCCTGCAGCCCTCGCAGCGTCAGGACGTGCTGATGCTCCTGGGCAGCCGGAACGGCCAAGCCTACACCCTGTTCCCGCCGCTGAAGATCAAGTCCATCCCGACGGATGCCGGCGCCCTCCTGAACCCGAAGGGGCAGGATGGGGAGTGGCTGCGGGTGGAGCTCCTGAACCGGCGCCAGGAGCTGATCTTCACCACGCAGCTGAGGCTGGGTGAGTTCGCCGACAAGGCCTTCGGCGAGCGGCTGTTCGGGGCCAACCTCCCGGCCCCGCGCGAGCCTCTGGGCGCCATCGTCCTGAGAGACGCCAAAGGCCAGCAGGTTTGCCGCCTGGAGGGCGAGGACTTCGCCGCTCCCCCGGAGCTGACCTCTTCCTCAGAGGGGGTAAAGATGCTGGACTCCAACGGCGGCGGTTTCACCCTGGTCCAGGATCCGGACACCTTTGAGGTGCTGGCCGTGCTCTTGGGAGAGAACCGCCAGACCAAGGTCCCCCATCGTCCGGGACAGCGACTCCAGGTGCTCTCAGCCCGAGGGCTGGCACAGTCCGCCACCGAGCATCCCGGGCGCTGACGCAGCCCGGGATGCCCCCGAGCGGCGGGGAGGACCCGCAGGCCGAGGGCGCATCCTGGAGCGCCAGACCACAGGGAAGACTTGAACCCAAGCACCAGGAAGGCGACACTGCGCCATCCTGCCTGCTTACGCCCTTCCCTTCTGTGAGATACAACCGTGCGCTTACCCGCTTTGCTGCCTGCGCTCTTCCTGTCCATGGCCCTGCTGCTCACCCGTTCGGGGCTGGCGGGGAGCGCGACATCCCTTCGCTACGCGCTCAAGGCGGGCCAGCGCCTGACCTACGCTCAGGACTACCAGACGGACTCGCGCTCCGATGCCCGCAGCCTGTTCGAGCAGGGCGGGGAGTCCACCGCTGATGCGTCCCTGGTCAATGCGCTGCGCATCCACCTGCGGGCCCAGCTGCAGGTCGAGGTGCTGGCCATGCAGGAGCAGGGTTGGCTGCTCTCCGTCCGGTGGGAACGCCTCACCGGCACGATCACCGCGAACGGCCAGCCCCGGGCGGAGCTGCTGAGCGCCCTGCAGAAGGGGCTGGCCCTGCCGCTCGTCCTGCAGCTGGACCGGAACGGGCGCTTCGGCCCCCTGCATCTGGACCCGACCCTGGATCCGACGATCATGGCACTCGCCCGGACCCTCCTCGCCCCGCTGCAGTGCATCCTGCCCCCGACCCCCAGCAGCACCTGGGAAGCAGTGGAAGAGGATCCGGCCGGTCGCTTCGAGGCTGTTTATCAGCTTGAGCGCCGGGACAGGAAGTACGGCATCACCCGCCTTCGCAAGTGGCTGGCGCGCCACCTGCCCGACAGCTCGGTCACCCGTCAGGGCGAGCTCAAGGTCGAGCGCAACATCCAGGTGCAGGGCTCCCGGGGGCTGGGCTTCCATGCCCAGAGGGGCCATCTCGTCTTCCTGGACGGGCACGAGGTCCAGCGCACGATCATCGCGGGCAAGACCGTTGCGGGCTCCGATGTGCGCCTGGCCCTGCGGCTCACGGGCTCCGGCCGCCTCAAGCCAGAGGTCCTCGGGGTCCGGCAGACCTGGGCCAAGCAACGCCAGCTAGCTTCCCCGGGAACCTCCCTGTATGTGGAGGCCAGCGCCGAGGAGCAGGAGACCGCAGTCCAGAGGAAGGCCCTGGGCGAGTCCACCGCCGACCAGATCTTCGAAGCCCTGAAGGCCGTTGAAAGCCAGGGGGAGAAGGATGGCGGCGCCCACTATCTCAAGCTCAAGGCCCTGGCCTACGTCCACCCTGAGTCCTGTGCGCGGATGGGGGAGCAGCTGGCCATCGCCTCGCCTGAGACCCTCTCCATGCGCCTGTTGGCTTCAGCCCTGAGCACCACGGGCTCCCTACCCTGCCAAGAGGCCCTGGCCAAGGCCATCCGCAGCCGCCGGGAAGACTGGCCCGGCATGGCTGTCCTGATCCCGGCCCTGGGGCAGTGCCAGAACCCCTCGCTGGCCTCCATCGCCCTGCTGGAGGAGCTCGCCTATGGCTCGCCAGTGGTGTCCATCGCGTCCACCGCCCAGCTGATGCTGGGCTCCATGGCCTTCAACCTCGCTCGCCAGGGCGCACCCGAAAAGGCCGAGGGCATTGTCGCCTCCGCTCTGGCCCGGCTGGAAGCGGCGCGGGATTCCGTCCTGGCGGCCCGCTTCCTCCTCTGCTTGGGCAATGCGGGCTCGCCCCGGTCCCTCCCGACACTGCAGAGCTGGGCCGTTACGCCGGACCCGGAGCTGCGGGCCCTCGCCTTCTACGCCCTGCGCTGGATCGAAGCGGCCCCGGTAGACCCCCTCCTACTCAAGGCACTGGCCTCTGACCCCGAAGCCCGGGTGCGCAGCAAGGTCATCGAAGCCTTCAGGTACCGTGCTCCCAGCGCGACCCTGGTGGAAGCCCTGGCTCACACGACGCTCAAGGATGCTTCCCCCAGGGTCCGGCTGGCCGCGCTGGGCAGCCTCTGGGACCTGCGGAACCGCTACCCCGAAGTGCTCACCACCGTGGAAGCAGCCCGCAAGGACCCGGATGAAGATGTCCGGAAACAGGCAGACTCCTTCCTCGGCAAGTGAGCAGAGGGGGCTTGCGGACGCGGCTACAGGGGTCGGGACAGGTCCAGGGCGAAGAGGTCACCCTCCAGCTTGAGGCCGGGCCAGCTCCAGAGGTCCACCGTGAGGGTGCTGGGGCAGGCATTCCAGACATCCGGAATGCAGGGGTGTCCGAAGGTCACGAAGGCGTAGACCCGGCCGCTGAGCATCTCCAGCTTGTTGTGGACCACGAGCTTCTCCTTGATGCCGAAGGCGAAGAACCAGTACACACCGGCCTCCCCGGAGATCGACAGGTCGTTGTTCAGGAGGGTCATGTTGGCACCCACTCCGGCGGAGAGGCCCAGCCAGTCCCCACCGATGCCGATGCCAGCCTGGGCGTAGACACTGCTGTGGACGTAGGGGTCCACCCAGGCGCGCACCATGGGCAGGCCCCCGTAGAGGCCCACGCCGTACTCGAGACCGGCTTCGCCCTGCACTCCCAGCTTCACGGTAAGGGTGAGGGGTCCGATGGGCACGGGAATGCTCGTGTGGACATCGCAGCCCTTGGAATACTTCTGGCTCTTCTCCCACTTGGCGGGGGCGGACTCACTCAGGTGGAAGATGCTCTGTCCGAGGACAGAAACATCCATCTTGGCGGAATTGGATTTGGCCGATGAGGTGAAATCCGCGGTGGCCGTCGCCAGGGTGAAGCTCTGGTTGAAGACCGCCCCGCCCGCAGTGGCGTCGCCGTGGAAGGCGAAGTGGCTCTCGCTGTTCTCGAGGTCATCCTTGGTGGGCGGCGTGGAGACGGCGAAGACCTCGCCATCGATGGTGCCCTTCCCGCGCAGGTAGGCCTGGAAGGTGCCCGCACTGCCCACTTCGAAGTCGAAGGGGTAGGTCTGATGGATCGGCTTGCGGACCTTGACGGCCGCAATCGCCGCGTTGAGCTTGGTGCCGGCCGGCTTGAAGAGGGGCGCGACGGCCGCCTGGGCCATGTGGCTCGGTGCGACGCTGGTGAGGTTCGCGCCGGTCAGGCTCCTGAGTCCGTCCTGGTACTGCTGGGGGCTCAGGCCTAGCTTCTGGGCATCCCCCTGGGAGACCATGCTCTGGATCTGGCTGCCGATGGGGGCAGGCCCGGCGGTCGGCTTGATGCGCTGCAGATCGACCTTGGGCAGCACCTTGTGGAAGGTGCCGATCTTGCTGGACTGGGTGTTCAGCAGCGAGACATTGACCACCGTCCGCCGCAGCACCGGCAGGGCATCCTTGGTCTTGAGGGTGTGCCCGGCGCCGTTCAGCCAGGCTTCCAGGGCGTTCAGTTCCTTGTAGTAGGCACCGGCGGGTACCACCCGGCCATCGGGCAAGGTGATGTTGTCGATGGGGCCGACAATCTTCCGAGTCTTGGGGTCGATCAGCTGGAAGGGCTGGTGGGGAATCGGGATGCGCTTGATGTCCTCCAGCACAGCATTGGCATGCAGGGGCTGGACCGCCGGCATGGCCCGGGCGATGGTTGCAACCCCCGGGGCCAGCCGGATCGCCCGGGCGTTGGCGAGGGGGGACAGAGTGCCCTTGGGTTGATTCGGGGATGGCGGCGGAGCCATTCCTTGCCCCAGGGCAGGCAGCGCCGCCGCGGCCAGGAGGAGCGTGAACACGGACAGACGGGAACAGCCGCCCTGAGGCCTAGGCATGGCACTTCTCCTATGGGGTATGGGGTTGGAAAGTGTCTGCCAGCATAAACCCCTCGGCCACCGGCCAGTCAACTGAAATGATTCGATTTTTTCTATCCAGATATCAATCCAGGCATGCCCGATATCCATCCCAGGGGGAAGCCAGGGCGCCTCAGCCTGGTGCAGCTTATTTCTTGACCTGGCAAATTGTCTGTCGCAGCAATGGGTCCCAATTCCGACCCGTGAGAGAAAGAAGAGGTTCCCCGGTGCGCTTCAACCCAGGGGAGGATTCGCCTGCGGCCGTCAGCCTCGATCAAGACACTGGCTCCGCTGCCCGTCCACGCGAATGCCCCCATCGCATGCTAGGGCCGACCAAGCGGGCCACCCGCCGGTCTGACCCGAAAAAGGGCACCCCGAAGGGTGCCCAGGAGTCGCGGCCTGGAGGTGCTCGGGCCGGAAGGGGCTGGCGTGAACGGTCGCCCCGCGGGAGGAAAGAGAGCCTCTTCCCGGCCCCAGCATAGGTTCCTGCGTGGCTTCCTCAAGGGGGGGCTGGAAAGATGTTGGGCGGCTAGTCCTGGGAAGCCGTTCCCGGGCGGTAGGAGGCGTATTTCGGCACCCACTGGGCCCGGGTGACGATGCCCTCCAACTGCTCGTCGTCGATGAGGCGGCCGAGGCCCGAGTCGCGCGCCTCGATGCCCACGGCCTTGGCTACGGCGGCGGAGACGGCCCGGATGTCCTTCATCTCGGGCAACAGCAGGCCCATGTCCTCCTGGGCGGGGGTCACAAACTCGCTGATCGCCTTGCTGCCGGCCAGGAACATGCCGTCCGTGACGCGGGAGGCCTTGCAGACCAGGGCGCCCAGACCCACGCCGGGGAAGATGTACATGTTGTTGCACTGGGAGGAGAGTAGCTTGTGCCCCTTCCAGTCCACGGGATCGAAGGGGCTCCCGGTGGCCACCAGGCCCTTGCCATCCGTGGCCTGCCAGACGGCCTCCGGCGTGCACTCGCACTTGTGGGTGGGATTGGACAGGGCCAGCACGACGGGCCGCTCGGAGTGCTTGGCGGTCTCGGCCAGGATGGCCTCACTGAAGAGGCCAGGCTGAGCCGTGACACCGATGAGCACCGAGGGATGCGCATTGCGGATCACATCCTGCAGCCCGATGTGGGAGGGATCGTCCAGCTGCCAGCCGTCCACGGCGGCGCGGCGCTGGGCGACGGGTTCCTGGGGGCCCTCCAGCAGGGGATCGCCTTCCAGCAGCAGGCCCTGCATGTCGACGGCGTAGATGAGCTTGCGCGCCGCCTCGTCGGAGAGGCCCTCCTGCTTCAGCGCGGCGCGGATGTTCATCGCGATGCCCGTACCGGCCTGGCCCATGCCCACGATGACGTAGCGCTCGTCTTGGAAGCGGCTCTTCTTGATGCGCATGGCCGTCATCAGCGCCGCCAGGGCCGTGGAGCCCGTGCCCTGGATGTCGTCATTGAAGGAGAGGATGCGCTCCCGGTAGCGGTCCAGGTTCTTGAAGGCAGTCTGCTTGGCGAAGTCCTCCCACTGCAGCAGGGCACTCGGGAAGTTGCGCTTCACCCCGAGGATGAACTTCTCCACCACATCCTCGTACTCGGCGCCGCGGAGGCGGGGCCTACGGACGCCCAGGTAGAGCGGGTCCTCCAGCAGGCGGGTGTTGTTGGTGCCGACATCCAGGCAGATGGGCAGGCACACGGCGGGATGCACACCGCCGGCGGCCACGTAGAGGCTCACCTTGCCCACGGAGATGCCCATGCCGTCGGAGCCCAGGTCACCCAGGCCCAGGATGCGCTCACCATCGGTCACCACGATGAGGTTCACCTGCGGCTGGGACAGCCCCTGGAAGATCTGGTCGATGTTGCCGATGTTTTTTGGTGTGATGTAGATGCCGCGGTAGCGCCGCTGGATGTGGCTCAACTGCATGCAGGCCTGGCCCACGGTGGGCGTGTAGACGATGGGCACCATCTCCTCGAGGTGGTCCAGCAGCAGCCGGTAGAACAGCGGCTCGCTGCGGTCCTGCAGACCCGCGAGGTAGATGTAGCGTTCCAGGTCGTCCGGCTTGCGCTGGTAGGCCTCGTAGACCCGGTCTACCTGGGTGGCGAGGGAGCCGATGCCCGTGCGCAGCATGCCGTCCAGGCCAAGGCTCAGGCGCTCCTCCTTGGTGAAGGCCGAGCCCTTGTTCAGGTGCGAGTCATTCAGCAGCTGCCTGCCGCGAACGTAGACCTCGTAGTAGTCCTCACCGGTCAGGGGATCAATCTTGAACCCGAACGTCTTCATGGCAGTCTCCTCCGGAGAGGCCCCAGCGGCTCAGGATGATCCAGCTTCCCTCCCCACGAGGACTCATACCAAGTGCCAGTCTAACCGCCCGGCCGCCGGGGGGTCAGACCGCCCCGGGCGGGGCCTCCAGGAGGGCTGCCAGCTCGGTGGCTCCCGTGACGGGGGCCGCGCAGATCCGACCCCGGCAGACGTAGGCCTGGACCCGACCCGGCTGCGCCCCGCGGCCCTTGTGCAGGGGCAGGCCCTGTCCCGCTGCCGCCGAGAGCACTCGTCCCGGCAGGTGGTGGCGGTGTACTTCCCGGAGCAACGCAACCACCTGCGGATCCGGGGGGTCCCCCGCGATGGTGACTTCCAGGGGATCCCGCAGGACCGCGTCGAGGACCCCCAGCAGGCCCAGGAAGGCCCTGGGAGCCCGGATCAGCATGGGGCCGAAGCACTGGAGGGTGCCTTCCGCGGCGCTGCGGAAGTCCTCCCGCTGGAGGTGGCGGGAAAGCCGGAGAAGCGCCCGGGCCGCCAGCGTGTTGCCGCTGGGCAGGGCCTGGTCATAGCCTGGCTTCTGGCGGAAGAGCAGGTCCACCGCCCCCGCCCGGGTGCTGTGAAAGCCCCCCCCGGCGGGGTCCTGAAACTGCGCCATGAGATCCTCAGCGAGGGCCTCGGCCCAGCGCAGCCAGGCGGGATTGAAGTCTGCCTCGTACAGATCCACCAGCCCATCGGCCACCGCCGCCAGGTCCTCGAGGAAAGCGGGGGTATGGGCCTCGCCTTGGCGCCAGACCCGCAGCAGGTGCCCATCGCGCCAGAGCTCCCGGCGCAGGAAGCTGGCACAGGCCTGGGCCGCTTCCAGGTAACGGGTGTCCCCCAGCACCTGGAAGCCTCGGGCCAGGGCAGACAAGGCCAGCCCGTTCCAGGCGGCCAGCACCTTGTCATCCTTGGCAGGCCGCACCCGCCGATCCCGCCAGAGACGCAGCTGCTCCCGCAGCCGCCGGTCCTCGGCCTCGGGCAGGACCGCGCTCATGGGGGCCGAGAAGCGGTGGACGACGCTGCGCCCGTGTTCGAAGTTGCCACCCTCGGTGATGCCGAAGGCCGCGCAGAACCGCTCCCCGTCGGCAGAGCCAAGCGCCACCTTGACCTCCTCCGGCGTGAAGACGTAGAACTTGCCCTCCTCGCCCTCGCTGTCCGCATCCTCGCTGGCATGGAAGCCTCCGCTGGGATCCCGGAGGTCCCGCAGCAGGTAGTCCAGCGTCTCCCGCGCCACCTGCCCATAGCGCGGCTCCCCCGTGGCCTGGTAGGCCGTCAGGTAGCAGCTGGCAAGCTGGGCGTTGTCGTAGAGCATCTTCTCGAAGTGGGGCACCAACCACTGGCCGTCCACGCTGTAGCGGGCAAACCCGCCGCCCAGGTGGTCGAACATCCCGCCCTCCCACATGGCATCCAGGGTGCGGACCGCCAGGGCCCGGTCCCCGGCGGAGCCCCGGGCCAGGAGCAGCTCCACCGCCAGGTGCGCGGGGAACTTGGGGGCAGGTCCGAAGCCACCCCAGCGGCCATCGAAGGCCTGGCGCAGCTGGGCCAGGGCGGTCTCGACGGCCGGCCAGCCCGGCAGCGCCGCGCCCGCCTCCACCTCCGCCTGCCGCCGCAGCTCCGCCGCCAGGTTCGCCGCCTGGGCGATCAGGCCCGTCCGATCCTCCTGCCATGCCTGCGCGATGCGCGTGAGCAGCGGCAGGAAGCCGGGCATGCCCCCCCTCGACTGGGGCGGGAAGTAGGTGCCGGCGTGGAAGGGCTCCAGGTCCGGGGTCAGCCAGACGCTCATGGGCCAGCCGCCCCGCCCCGTGAGGGCCTGCACCGCGTCCATGTAGAGGTCGTCCAGGTCCGGCCGCTCCTCGCGGTCCACCTTGATGCTCACGAAGTCGGCGTTGAGCGCCTCGGCCACGGCGGGGCTCTCGAAGCTCTCCCGCTCCATGACGTGACACCAGTGGCAGGCGCTGTAGCCGATGCTCAGGAAGATCGGCTTCTGCTCCGCCCGGGCCCGCGCCAGGGCCGCTTCCCCCCAGGGCTGCCAGTCCACGGGGTTGTGGGCGTGCTGCAAGAGGTAGGGACTGAGGCTGCCGGCCAGACCGTTGGGCATGAACTTGACTCCTTTGGTCAAGATTATGCGCCAAATTTTGTGTTGTGACAGTGTCCCTTGCGGTGCAGCAGGATTCCCCCAGAGCCCGTTAAGATGGGAGGTTGCACCCCGCCGAGGTCCCATGTTCGACAGCCTTACCCAGAAGCTCAGCCAGGCGATGAAGGCCCTCCGGGGCCAGTCGAAGCTGACGGAAGCCAACCTGGAGGGCGTGCTCCGCGAAGTGCGCATGGCCCTGCTGGAGGCCGACGTCCACGTGAGCGTGGCCCGAACCTTCCTGCAGCGGGTGAAGGAGAAGGCCCTGGGCGCCGAGGTGCTGCAGGGTCTGAATCCAACTCAGGCCTTCATCGACATCGTCCACCGCGAGCTGGTGGAGATCATGGGCGGCCAAGCCCCCGAGCATCCCATCACGTTCGCCACCCACCCGCCGACCGTGGTGATGATGGTGGGCCTGCAGGGCGCGGGCAAGACCACCACCTGCGGCAAGCTGGCCCTGTTCCTCAAGAAGCTGGGCCGCTCGCCCCTGCTGGTGCCTGCGGACGTCTACCGGCCCGCGGCCATCGAGCAGCTCCACGTGGTGGCCAAGGATGCCGGTGTGCCCTCCTTCCGCACCACGGAGACGGATCCCGTGGCCATCTGCGCCGCGGCGGTGGCCGAGGCGCGGCTTAAGGGCTGGGACGTGGTGGTGCTCGACACCGCAGGCCGCCTCCACCTGGACGAAGGCCTCATGGAGGAGCTGGCCCGCATCAAGTCCGCCACCGGCCCCGACGAGATCCTCTTCGTGGCTGATGCCATGACGGGCCAGGACGCGGTCCGCAGCGCCACAGCCTTCCACGAGAAGCTCGGCATCACCGGCGTGGTGCTCACCAAGACCGACGGCGACACCCGCGGCGGCGCCGCCTTCAGCATCAAGCAGGCCACGGGCCGGCCGCTCAAGTTCGTGGGCGAGGGCGAGAAGCTGGAGGACTTCCAGCGCTTCCACCCGGACCGCATGGCCCAGCGCATCCTCGGCATGGGCGACGTGCTGAGCCTCATCGAGCACGCCAAGGACCGCATCGACGAGAAGGAAGCGGAGGTGATGGCCAAGCGCATGGCCAAGAACCAGTTCACCCTCGAGGACATGCGCAAGCAGTTCCAACAGGTCCAGAAGCTGGGCTCCATGAACAAGATCCTCGGCATGCTCCCGGGCCTGGGCCAGATGAAGGACCAGCTGGCGAGCGTGGCCACGGACAAGCGCATTAAGCATCTGGAAGCCATCATCAACTCCATGACCCCCGCCGAGCGGGCCAACCACAACCTGCTGGACGGCAAGCGCAAGCGCCGCATCGCCTCAGGCTGCGGCCGCCCTGTGAGCGAGATCAACCAGCTGCTCAAGCAGTTTGTGGAGACCAAGAAGCTCATGGGCCAGATGAACGACCCCAAGTTCATGGCCCGCATGCAGCGCATGGGCAAGCTGGGCGGCGCCCCCAACCTGCCCTTCTGACGCCGCGGCCATGAAGGCGCCCCGTCCCACCCTGATCCGAGCCGGGCTCCTGGGCCTCCTGGCCCTGCTGCTGCTGGGGATCGGGAGCCTCGGCTTCGCCCTGCTGCGGCCCCCCGCTGCCGAGCGGGTGCTGATCCTGCGGTCCTCCCTGGACAGCCAGGGGCAGGAGGTCGGACCCGGCCTGGAGACCCTGCTCTCGGACTACATGGAGATCCTCTCTGGAGCCACCGTCACCCATGGGAAGGCCCTGCCATCCACCGCAGAGCTTCAGCGGCTGCCCCCCGGCATGCGGCTGCTGCGGTTCCAGGGTCGCCGCGACAAGGACCTCCTGGCCTTGAGCCTGGAGTGGAACACCGTCGCCCGGCTGCTGGCGACCCAGCCCTGGGTCTCGGATGTGGCTCCCCCCCGGGAGCCCACCAAGACCATGGATCACGTGGTCCAGCACTGGCCCCTGATAACCCAGGTTCGGCATTTGAATGAGCTGCTGCCGCGCACCCCAGGCAACTTCTGGCTGCTGCTGGAAGGGCTCTCCATCCGGGAAGACCTCGCGGCGTCGGGCCACCTGCCGAGGTCCTGGCAGCTGGTTGAGGAGGAGCCGGGCTGCGCCACAGCCTGGGCGGCCCTCGGTGACCACCTCTACCGCAGCCTCTGGGTGAACCCGGAGGAGGCGGGCGTCGGGCTGAACTCCCGGACGCACCATGCGTTCCGGAAGGCCGTGGACCTCGTGCCCGGCTACCCCCGGGCGACCTTCCTCTGGTCCCTGATGCTGACGGACACCGGGAACCAGAGCCCGGCCCTCCGCCTGCTCAAGGAGGCAATCCGCATGCGGCCGGGCAGCGCGGACCTCTACCTGGGCGTGGCCTACGCAAGCCGGACCTCGGGCCTGCTGGAGGGTGCCCGCCGGGCCCTGGTCCGGCGGAATGACCTGCTGGGGCACCTGGCCTCGCCCTCAGCCTGGTTCGCGGAGACAACCTACCTCTACCTCGGGGACCAGGCGGCCTTTGGTCAGGAGCTCCTCCGGGTCCGGAGCCTCCGCCAGGACGCGAGCACCTTCTTCTACCAGGGCTACTTCGCCCTGCTCCAGGGACAGCGCCGCGAGGCCCTGGCCTTCATGGCAGCGGGCAGCGATCCGGCCATGGACCCCACCCCCTTCCGCGACCTGTGCCGCGCCTACCGGGCCTACCTCGAGGGCCGGGTCACCGAAGGCCTGCAGCTGTTGCACGAGGTGGACGAGGTCCGCGGCAAGCTGCGGATCCCCGATGGCGAGTGGACCTTCAAGGAAGCCGAGGCCTACTCGCTTCTGGGCGATGCGGATCACGGCATCGACTGCGCCACCCGGGCCTTCGTGCAGGGCTTCAGCTGCGCCAACTGGTATGAGGCCTCGCCGTTCCTGGCGCGGGTCCGGACGCATCCCCGCTGGCCCACGCTCCGCCGAAACGTGCGGGAACGCCAAGCCGAGCTGGCGGGCAGCTTCCCCCCCGCCGCCTTCGATCCCTGACCCCCCTCGGGGCGACCGCCGGTTTCCATGGGAACACCAATTAGGGCTTGGGACTTGGGCCCTTCCGCGCTACACTTTCCTGCTCAGGGAGTACCCATGCTTTCGATCCGACTTGCTCGCAATGGTGCCAAGAAGCGCCCGTTCTACCACATCGTCGTCTCCGAGAACGACCGCATCCCGACGGGCCAGGCCCTCGAGGTGCTCGGCTTCGTGAACCCCATCGCCGGCACCGGCGAGGCGGTGCGGATCGACGTGGAGAAGGCCAAGTCCTGGCTCCAGAAGGGCGCCCAGCCCTCCAAGACCGTGCTCGACCTGTTCAAGAAAAACCAGGTCCTGTAGCCCGAATTCGTATCGCGAAAGCCGGGCGCAGGTCCGGCTTTCTTTGTTCTTCGCGCCTCCCCTGGAGCGACCATGGACTTCGAAGCCTTCCTGCGAGATGTGCTGACCCCCCTGCTGGACCACCCGGACGCCTTCCGCGTCGAAGTGGCGGGTGAGGGCCGGCGGCGCGATGTGCTGGTCTATGCCGATCCCCGGGACCGCGGCCGCATCATCGGCAAGCACGGCCGCATGATCTCGGCCCTGCGCACCCTCTGCAAGGCGGCGGGTGAGAAGGCCGGCGTGGTGGTGGAGCTGGAGCTCTACGACGAGGACGAGCGGGAGGCCTAGATGTTGCTCGTGGGCCATCTTGCCAAGATCCAGGGACTCAAGGGTGAGTTCCTCTTCCACGCGGTCATGGACAATCCCGAGCGCCTGGAGGGCATGGCCGGGCTGATCCTGGCGCCCCCGCAGCAAGACCTGGAGCGCGCCGAAGCGCTGCCCCCGGCCCGTGCTGTCAGCCTGCGCCTGTTCCGCTGGCACCAGGAGCGCCCCTGCCTGGCCTTCGTGGACGTGCCCGATCGCACCGCGGCCGAGGCCCTCAAGGGCTGGGCGCTGTGGATGCCCGAGGCCGAGGCCACTCTGGAGGAGGGCGAGAGCTTCCGCCACCAGTGGATCGGCTGCGAGGTGTTCGTCGCCGACCGCAAGGTGGGCGAGGTGCTCCGCCTGGATCCGGCCCCCACGGGCTACGACATGGTGGTCATGCGGGACCTCCGGCCCGGCCGCACCGGCCAGCGGGACATCCCCTACATCAAGGCCTGGTGGACCCTGGACCTGCCGAACCGTCGGCTGGACCTGGACCCCCCGCCGGGCCTACTGGATGTGAACCTGCTCAGCGATTGAAGTTTCCGTAAAGGTAAAGTTCACCACCAGGTTTCTGTAAGTCTCGCGTATCGGCGCAGCCGATGCCGAGAAGGCTCCAAGACGCCAAGAAATACAGGTTCATCGCGTTTTAGCATGGGGATCAGGCCTGGGAACCCCGTTCTCTTTCTCCTGCGCTCTGGCCTCGCGACCAGGGTCCCCACTCCAGATGCCAGGGCAGAAAGACAAGGAAATCAAAGGAAACCGGTGAGGAACAGCGAGGGCCGGTGAGAAAGAATCTTCGCGCGTGGCAATCTCACCGTTCCTCACTGTTCCTCACTGGTTTCATTATCTTTTCATCCCAACCCAGGTGCCGAGATGCCCGGCATGGGATCTTGGTGGTAAGCAGTTGTTGTTCTTTTCTTGGACCCAGGTTGTCTGGAACCCTATGAGTTTCTCCCTCGAGCGCTTCAAGCAGACCTTCGGCATGCGGCTCTTCGGCTGGCTGAAGATCCCCCTGCTGGCCTCGGTGCGGCCCAGCGTGGTGGAGCTGTCCGAGACCCGCTGCGTGGTGCGGATCCCGCTCCGGCGCTGGACCCGGAACCACCTGGGGTCCATGTACTTCGGGGCCCTGGCCATCGGCGCCGACTGCGCTGGGGGCCTGCTTGCCATGGACGCCATCCGGCGCTCCGGGGGCGGGGTCTCGCTGGTCTTCAAGGCCTTCCAGGCCAGCTTCCTGAAGCGCCCGGAGTCTGACGTCTACTTCATCTGCGAGGAAGGTGCCGCCATCCGCGACCAGGTCCGACGGGCGCTCGAGAGCCCGGAGCGCATCACGGAGCCCATGCACATGCAAGCCGCCGTCCGGACCCCGGACGGCGGCTTCGAGCCCGTAGCCGAGTTCACGCTGGAACTCAGCCTCAAGCGGACTAGCTAGTTGATGTCGATCTCGAAGGGCATCCTGGCATAGACACCGCGCGGGTCGTTCAGGGCCGACAGCCGCTCCAGCTGGATCTTGAAGCGCTCCGCGAGCAGCTCCACGGGACCAGACCGGGTCAGCTTGCGGGGCTTGCCCTGGCCGAGGCTCTTGAGGATCTCGCGGAAGGTGTCAGCCTCCCGCTCGGGGCCGATGAGATAGAAGTCGCCCTCGGCCTTGGCCAGCTTGGCGGCGTGCTTGACGGCGTCACTCAGCCCCCCGAGCTCATCCACCAGCCCCAGCTTCAGGGCCTCCTGGCCGGACCAGACCCGGCCCTGGGCGATCTCGTGGACCGCGTCCCGCTTCAGCTTCCGGCTGTCGGCCACCTTGGCGATGAACTGCTCGTAGATGTGGTCCACCAGGCCCTGGATGCGCGCCAGCTCCAGTTCGGTCTTGGGCCGGGTCATGGTCCCGAGGCTGGCCATCTTCGCAGTCTGAACGCTGTCCCAGGTGATGCCGTGTTCGTTGGCGAGCTTCTTCACGTTGGGCAGCATCCCGAAGACGCCGATGGACCCCGTGATGGTGGTGGGCTCGGCGAAGATGCGGTCGCCGTAGGTGCTGATCCAGTAGCCGCCGGAGGCCGCCAGATGGCCCATGGAGATCACCACAGGCTTCAGCTTGCGGGTGACCACCACCTCGCGCTGGATGAGCTCCGAGGCCGAGGCGCTCCCGCCGGGGCTGTTCACGCGCATGACGATGGCCTTGACGCGGTCGTCCAGGCGCAGGCGGCGCAGCTCGCGGCTGAGCCGCTCCCCACCCACCTGGCTGGGCTTGCCCTCGCCGTCCACGATCTCGCCTTCCGCGACCACCACGGCGATGCGGGTCTTGCCCGTCTTCGCCTCGCCCGGAATGCCCGCGTAGGTGGCCAGCGTGATCTGGGGGAAGTCCTTGTCCTTGGGCTCCTTGCCCGCCAGCTTCTTGAGCTCGTCGAGCACCTCGTCGTAGGGCGCGACGCGGTCCACAAGGCCCAGCTGCTTGGCCTCCTCAGCCTCAACCAGGCCCCGCTCATCGGCAAGAGCCTGCAAGTCGGCAGGCGCCTTCTTCCGGTCCTTGGCGACGGAGTCCTTCCAGTCGCCCCAGATGTCGCCGAGGAGCTTCTGCATCTGCTCGCGATTGGGCTCGCTCATGCGGTCCGTGATAAAGGGCTCCACGGCGCTCTTGTACTTGCCCACCCGGGTGACCTGCACTTCCACGCCGTATTTCTTGAAGGCCTCCCCGAAGAACATGGGCTCGCTGCCCAGGCCGTTGATCTCCATCTCGCCGAAGGGGTTGATGAAGACCGTCGTGGCCCCGGCGGCAAGGTAGAAGTCCCGCTTGCTCCAGTTCAGGTTGTAGGCGAGGACCGGCTTCTTGGCTTTGAAGCGCTGGAGGGCCTCCCGCAGCTCCTTCAGCTGGGCGGGTCCGGCGCCCTGGAGGTTGCCTGTGAGGAAGAGGCCCGTGATGCGCCCGTCGGCCGCGGCCCGGTCCAGGGCCTGGATGACCACCGGCAGGGACTGGCTGTGGCTGCCGCTGCCGCCCATGGCTTCACTGATGGCCTCGCTGGGCTCCGGCTCATGCTCGCCATCGGTCAGGCTCGTGTCCAGGTCGAAGACCAGCAGAGCCTTGGCTGGCACCGTGGGCTTGCCCGAGGAGCCGATCGCGGCCAGCACCCCGAACAGCAGCACCAGCCCTAGCCCCCCGACCAGGATGAGGGCCAGCAGGCTGGCAAAGAAACTCTTGAAGAAGTCCTTCATGGCGGCTCCGGAAAACACGCCCTAGGATCGCACGGCCGCGCTGGGAATAAACCTGGACATATGTCCTAAGGGGTCTCGTCAATGCCTCGTAAGGGTCAATCCCACATCACGGGACGGGAGCGACCGGACAGTCCCCGCTTTGAGCAGGTACCGAAGGGTAAGGTCCCGAGATTGGCGTCCTGTTGCCAACAATGAATAATGAGACTCGATTGCATCAACTTCGATTGCGAGATAAAATCGCTGGCGAACAGCGCTCGTGAAGGCTCCTTCCATCGACTTAGTTAATTGATTTTTAAGAGGTTGAATTCAATGCCCAACTACCCCGAAGAAATGGTCGCCCCCATGCGTGAGGAGCTCACGCAGGTGGGCTTCCGCCAGCTGATGACCGCCCCCCAGGTGGACGAGGCGCTGCAGCGGCCGGGCACCACGCTGCTGCTGGTGAACAGTGTGTGTGGCTGCGCCGCGGCCGGGGCCCGGCCCGGTGTGGTGGCGGCCCTGCGCTCCCTGGGCCTGCGCTTCGACCAGCTGGTCACGGTCTTCGCGGGCATGGAGAAGGAGGCCACGGCCCAGGCCCGGGACTACTTCGAGGGCGCCATGCCCACCAGCCCCCAGGCCGCCATCCTGAAGGACGGCCAGTTGCTGCACCTCATGCAGCGCTCGGATTTCCTGGGCCACAGCCCCGAGGAGATCGCTCTCACCCTGAGCGAGGCCGCCAACCGCACGCTTGCCTGATAACTTGGGGGAGCCCATGAGCTTCCCCCACCACCTCTCGATCCTGCTGCTGCTCGCGCTGCCCCTGGCGGCCCAGGCACCGCCTGTGCCAGCCCTGGTTGAAGAGCTGGAGTCCTCCAGCCTGGCCCTGCCCATCCGGGTGGACCTGTCCGCGCTGATGAAGCAGGTCGAGGCCCAGGTGCCGCTCTCGCCGCCCAACATCGAGACCTGGGCGGAGATCAAGGGCAAGCCCCGGGCCTACTTCCGCTTCAACCTGATCCGGGAGCCCCTGCAGGTGCAGATGAAGGACGCCCAGATCTCGCTGCGCATGGTGGCCAACTTCGGCATGGATGTGGGTCTGCGGACCCTGGGCAACCGCACCACGGTGATGGGGTCCTGCGGGCGCAGCCCCGAGCCTCCGCGCCGGGTGCTGCTCGACCTCAAAACGGAGGTCGGGATCCTCCCGGGCTGGGGCGTGGCTCTGCGCCAGACGGCCTTCGAGGTGACCCCCCTGAACAGCTGCGAGATCACCTTTCTAGGCTTCGACATCACGAACCAGGTGACCGCCGGCATGAAGGAGAACCTCACGAAGGGCACGGAGGCTCTGGCCCAGCTGGTCCGCGAGAACGCCCTGGCCCGCCAGAAGGCCCAGGAGGCCTGGAACCTCTTCAGCCAGCCCATCGAGCTGCGCAAGGACCTCTACCTGCTGTTCCAGCCCCGGCGCGTCCGCGTCGCCCCGCTGGTCACCCAGGGCCGGACCCTGGTCATCACCCCGGAGATCGAGGCCCAGCCCCGGCTGGTGCTGGGCCCGAAGCCCGTGGTCGTGGCCACGCCGCTGCCGGACCTCGAGCCCAACGCCAGCCCCAGGCCCGGGTTCCGGCTCCGGGTCGAGGCCGAGCTCTCCTACGTGCATGCCACGCAGCAGCTGGTCGCGGAGGTGGTGGGCAAGACCTTCGAGACGGACAAGGGCCGCTTTGAGATCACCTCAGCCCGCGTCTGGGGGGACCAGGGCCGGGCCCTGCTGGAGATCGGCGTCAAAGGCCGAGTCACCGGGAAGGTGACCCTGTCGGGACGACCCGTCTCCGATCCGGCCACCAACTCCCTGCGCCTGGCCGACCTGGACTTCACCCTGGATAGCCAGAGCTGGCTGACCCGCATGGGCGTCTGGCTCAACCACTCGGGCCTGCAGAAGCTGCTAGTGGAGAAGGCCCACTTCCTCATGGACCAGCAGTTCCAGGGCCTGCGCGAGGCCGTCCAGGCCGGCCTCAACCGGCCCCTGGCGCCCAATCTCATGCTCAGCGGCAGCCTGAAGGCCTTCAAGGTCGCGGCGCTGATCACAGGTCCCGAGGCCTTCAAGTCCCAGGCCACCCTGGAGGGCGAGCTCCAGGTGGACATGAAGTAGGCTGGAGCCGGAGATCCCGATGCTCACCCCCCTTTCCCACTTCCGGGTCGTGGACCTGTCCTGCGTGCTGGCGGGTCCCTTCGCCACGCAGCTGCTGGCAGACTTCGGGGCCGAGGTGCAGAAGCTGGAGCCCCCGGGCGGCGATCCCACCCGGGGCTGGGGGCCTCCCTTCGAAGACGGAGAGGAGGGCGAGAGCGCCTACTTCCGCTGCGCCAACCGGGGCAAGCTCAGCCGCAGCATCGACCTCCACACCGACGAAGGCCGCGAGGCACTCTTCGAGCTGCTGAAGCATGCGGACGTCCTGGTAGAGAACTTCCGCTCGGACTCCGCGGATCGCCTGGGCCTGGGCTGGAAGCGGCTGCATGCGAAGTTCCCCAAGCTGATCCTGGCCTCGGTGCGCGGCTTCGCCTCGGACGTGACCGCCTCCCGCCGGGCCGGCTACGACTTCATCATCCAGGCGGAGAGCGGCTGGATGGACATCACCGGCGAGCCCGAGGGCCGACCCATGAAGGTGGGCGTGGCCCTGGTGGACGTGCTGGCGGGCCTCTACTGCGCCAACGGCATCCAGGCGGCCCTGCTCCACCGCGAGCGCACGGGCGAGGCCATCCACATCGAAGTGCCACTCATGGAGGCGGCCCTCGCGGGGCTGGTGAACGTCGCCGCCGGTGCGCTGATGACCGGCGAATCCCCGCAGCGCTGGGGCAACGCCCATCCCCAGATCGTGCCCTACCAGTCCTTCCGCTGCAGCGACGGGGACGTGGCCATCGGCATCGGCAGCGACCGGCAGTTCGAGGTGCTGGCCATGTGGCTGGGCCTCGACCTGGAGACCCGCCCGGACTGGCGCAAGAACCGCGGCCGGGTGCGGGACCGGGAAGAGCTCGTGGCCCTCATCGAGGCCCGCACCCTGGGCAGCACCGTGACCGAGGTGCTGGAGATGTGCGGGGCCAACGCCATCCCCGCCAGCCCGGTCCGCAGCGTGGACGAGGTGTTGTTCCGCAAGGGCGGCGAGCTGCACAACCTGCTGCAGCCTCTCTTCGACGCGGACACCAACACCATGATCCCCACCCTCGCCTCGCCGATCCTCCTGAACGGCGAGCGGGCCTGCGCGCCCCTGCCGCCGCCCCGGTGGAAGCCGTGAGGGCCGCCCCCCGCCTGGTGCCCGTGGGCGCCCGGAAGCCGAACCAGCTGGCCGAGGCCCGCCTCCGGCAGGCCTGGCGGTTCGTCATGGGCCCAGCCCTGGCCGACCGCACGCGCCTCCTGCGGGTGGAGCGGGAGATCCTCGTCATCGGCTGCTGGGAGCTCACCCGGATCGCGGCCCTGCGGGAGGCCTCCCTCGCCGTCTGGCCCCAGATGCGGGACCGCATCCACCGCGCCCTGCGCCTGAGCCTCCGGGGCATCCAGATCGTGCCTTGCGATCCGCCGGTGCCGACCCCAGCCCTGCCCCAGGATCCCGATCCCCTGCGGCGGGCCCTGCTCCTGCTCGAAGCCCGACACCAGGAGCGGGTCCGTCTGGGCCTCGAGCCTGAGTAGCGCTGGACCCCACCCAGGGATTCGAGTACAGTCAAACCTTCGTCGGGGCGTGGCTCAGCCTGGTAGAGCGCTCGGTTCGGGACCGAGAGGTCGGAGGTTCGAATCCTCTCGCCCCGACCATCAAAAAGGGGTGCTTCGGCACCCCTTTTTGATGGTCGAAGCGGGCGAGAGGATTCGGACCTCCGAGGAGGCTCCGACTCCGCGCGCTGCGACGCGCGGGAGCAGGCTCCGGGGGAGCCTGCGTCAGGCGGAGGCTTGCCGAGGCGCGACTCGATGTCGCGCCGAACAAGGCCGGCGGACAGCGTAGCTGGACGCGGTTCGAGTCACTGCCCTGGTGGAGCGGCGCCGGGAACAGAGAGCGGGCCCACGCCCGGCGGGCGAGAGGATTCGGACCTCCTGGTGAACTCAGGGGAGGTCCCAGACACGGTGAGCACTCCGTGGTCAGACCAGCCTACGGGAAGATCCCGACACTGACATCTGTTTCGTGATCCTCGGCGCAGCGGATCCCAAGCTACAATGAACAGTTCCGCCCGCCGGGCGGGGAGTTCACTCGATGAGCGACGTCTGCACCATCGTCACCACCTGCGGAAGCGAAGAGACAGCTCTCACCATCGCCGCCGCGCTGGTGGACCAGGCCTATGCCGCCTGCGTGAACATCATTCCCAGTGTCAAAAGTTACTATTACTTCAAGGGTGAGACCCACCTCGACGAGGAGGTCATGCTGATCATCAAGACCACCATCGAGCTCTTTCCCCGGGTGTCCGAAGTGATCACCGACCTGCACACCTACGAAGTACCCGAGATTCTGATGTTCCCGGTCGAGGCAGGCTCTGAGGCCTTCGTCGACTGGATCCGCCAGAGCGTCAACCGCTTGGCCTGAGTTATTCCCCACCCCACCTTCCCAGGAGTTCAACCCATGGAACAGACCCTGTCGCTCGAATTCCTGCGGGTGGTTGAAGAAGCTGCCATTGCCTGTGCCACGTCCATCGGCCACGGTCGCCGCAAGCACAGCGACAAGCTGGCCGTGGAGGCCATGCGCAAGGCCATGGAGTCCGTCCGCATGGATGCCACCATCGTCATCGGCGAGGGCGAGCGCGACGAGGCGCCCATGCTCTACATCGGCGAGAAGGTGGGCATGGGTGCGGATCTGGATGGCGACAACCCGGCCGTGGACATCGCCGTGGATCCCCTGGAAGGCACCAACCTCTGCGCCACCGGCTCGCCCAACGCCATTGCGGTGCTGGCGGCCACGGAGCAGGGTGGCCTGCTGCACGCGCCGGACCTCTACATGGAGAAGCTGGTGGTCGGCCCCTCCGCCAAGGGCAAGGTCAGCCTCGACGCGCCCGTGGGGGACACCCTCAACATCATCGCCAAGTCCCTCAATCGCCTGGTCTCTGAGATCACCGTCAGCGTGCTGGACCGGGAGCGCCATGCCCAGCTCATCGCCGACATTCGCAAGACCGGGGCCCGCATCCAGCTTATCGGCGACGGCGACCTCAGCGCCGCCATCAGCGCCGCGGTCAGCGGCACGGGCATCCATGCGGTCATGGGCACGGGCGGCGCCCCCGAGGGCGTGCTCTCCGCCGCGGCCATGAAGTGCCTCAACGGCGAGATCCAGGGCCGCCTCAAGGTCGACACCAACACCGCCAGCCGCGAGAAGGCCGAGGCCATGGGCGTGGACTTCGACCGCATCTACTTCACGGACGACCTCTGCCCCGGCCAGCAGATCGTCTTCGCCGCCTGCGGCGTCACCCACGGCAACCTGCTGCAGGGCGTCCGCCACTTCGGCCACGGCGTCCGCACGTCCAGCCTGATCCTCACCTACGGCAGCCGTCAGGTGCGCTTCATCGACACCGTCCACATGAAGGAAGGCGAGACCGTCACCGTCCGCTTCTAGTCCGGATGCGACCTTCCGCACCGTCCCCCGGGGAGCCCGCTATGGGACCCGTCGCCGGAGGGGTGACCCCATGCTAGGATTCAACCCTCATCTTACGAGGTTATTCATGGCTTCTTCCCTCCGCGCCTCCCTGTGCCTCTGTCTTGGCTTGGCGACCCTGGCCCTGGTGGCCGGTGAAAAGCCCGGCGTCGATCCGGTGAACATCGACGCCTCGGTTAAGCCCTGCGAGGACTTCTACGCCTACGCCAATGGCGGCTGGCTCAAGAGCCACACCCTGCCTTCGGACAAGGCGCGCTTTGGCGCCTTTGAGGAAGTGAGCGAGCGCAACCGCGCCATCCTCAAGCAGATTCTCGAGGAGACCAGCGCGAAGACCACCTGGGCCAAGGGCAGCGTCCAGCAGAAGGTCGGCGACTTCTACGCCGCCGGCATGGACGAGGCCACCATCGACAAGCGGGGGATCGCCCCGCTGAAGCCCCTCTTTGCCACCATCGACGGCCTGCAGGACACGAAGCAGCTGCCGGCCCTGCTGGCGAAGCTCCACACCCAGGGCCTACCGGGGGGCTTCGGCTTCTTCGTAGGTCAGGACGCCAAGGAGTCCACCCGCTACATGGGCAACCTCATGCAGGGGGGCACCGGCCTCCCTGACCGGGACTACTACCTGAAGGACGATGCCCGCAGCCGCGACATCCGGACCAAGTACGAGACCCACGTGGCGAAGATGCTCCAGCTGGCCGGCGACAGCCCCGCCCTGGCCGCCGTCCGCGCCAAGGTCATCCTGGAGCTCGAGACCCGCATGGCCACGGCCCAGTGGACCCGCGTGGAGCTGCGGAACCCCATGAAGCGCTACAACAAGCGCACCCTCGACCAGGTCGCGGCCGAGGCGCCGGGCTTTGACTGGAAGGGCTACTTCCAGGCCCGGGGGGTGGAGGTCAAGGACCTGAACCTCAGCCAGCCTTCCTACTTCAAGGCCTTCGGCAAGCTGGCCGCGGAGACCCCCGCCACCCAGTGGCGCACCTATCTGCGCTGGCACGCACTCAACTCATCTGCCAACCTCCTGCCCAAGGCCTTCGGCGAAGAGTCCTTCGCCTTCCAGGGCAAGGTGCTGAATGGAACGCCCGAGCGCGAGCCCCGCGCCAAGCGCATCGAGGCCCTCACGGACGCCATCCTTGGCGAGGCCCTGGGTCAGCTCTATGTGAAGGTGGCCTTCCCCCCGGAGTCGAAGAAGCGGGTGCTGGAGATGGTGGAGAACCTGCGGGTGGCCCTGCGGGAGCGCATCACCAACCTGGACTGGATGGGCGCCGAGACCAAGCAGCAGGCCATCACCAAGCTCAACGCCTTCGGCGTGAAGATCGGCTACCCCGACAAGTGGAAGACCTACGCCTTCGACGTCAGGCGCGACGATGTCTTCGGCAACGTCCGCCGGGCCTCCGCCTTCCGCGTGCAGGAAAACCTGGCGAAGCTCGGCAAGGCTATCGACCGCACCGAGTGGGGCATGACCCCGCCCACCGTGAACGCCTACTACAGCGCCTCCATGAACGAGATCGTGTTCCCCGCGGGCATCCTGCAGCCGCCCTTCTTCGATCCCAAGGCCGATGATGCCGTGAACTACGGCTCCCTGGGCTTTGTGATCGGCCACGAGATGACCCACGGCTTCGACGACAGCGGCAGCCAGTTCGACGCCCAGGGCAACCTCAAGAACTGGTGGACCGAGGCGGACAAGCAGGCCTACGAGTCCCGCACCGACATGGTGGTGAAGCAGTACGACGCCTACGAGCCCCTCAAGGGCGAGCACGTGAACGGCAAGCTGACCCTGGGCGAGAACATCGCGGACATCGGCGGCCTCAAGATCGCCTTCGCCGCCTATCAGAACAGCCTGAAGGGCAAGCCCGTGCCGGCGGCCATCGACGGCTTCACGGGGCCTCAGCGCTTCTTCCTGGGTGCCGCCACCGTCTGGCGCAACCACATCCGGGAGGCGGCCCTCTCCCTGCGCCTCAAGACGGATTCCCACAGCCCAGGCCGGGAGCGGGTGAACGGCCCCCTGTCCAACCTGCCCGAATTCTACGAGGCCTTCGGCTGCGCCGACGGCCAGCCCATGAAGCGCGACGCCAAGGTGCGCCCCGCCATCTGGTAACCACCGACTCCTCCCGATTCACCCGAGGTTCCCATGCGCATCCGCCCCCTCGTCCTGCTGGCCTGCCTGCTCACCGCTGGCGCGGCCCTGGACGCCTGCACCAACCTGCTCATCACCAAGGGGGCCAGCAAAGACGGCTCGACCATGGTGACCTACTCCGCCGACAGCCACACACTGTACGGGGAGCTCTACTTCAAGGCCGGAGGCCGGCACCTGCCCGGCGCCCGACGCGAGGTCCGCGAGTGGGACAGCGGCTTCACCTTTGACACGGGCAAGGTGCTGGGCAGCATCCCCGAAGCTCCAGTCACCTACACCCGCGTCGGCAACATGAACGAGCACCAGCTCGCCATCGCCGAGACGACCTTCGGCGGCCGCAAGGACCTGGCCGGCCCCAGCGGCATCCTCGACTACGGCAGCCTCATCTACCTTGCCCTGGAGCGCGCCAAGACGGCCCGGGAGGCCATCGAGGTGATGACCAAGCTCGTGGCGGAATACGGCTACGCCAGCAGCGGGGAGAGTTTCTCCCTCGCCGACCCCAATGAGGTCTGGATCCTCGAGATGATCGGCCAGGGCAAGGGCCAGACCGGCGCCCACTGGGTGGCCTACAAGCTCCCGGATGGCACCATCAGCGCCCACGCCAACCAGGCCCGCATCCGGCGGTTCCCCCTGAATGATCCCGCCACGGCCTTCTACAGCAAGGACCTCATCCCCTTCGCCCGCGCCAAGGGCTGGTTCAAGGGCGAGGACAAGTCGTTCAGCTTCGCCGACACCTACGCGCCCCTCTCCTTCGGCGCCCTGCGCGCCTGCGAGGCCCGGGTCTGGAGCATCTTCCGCCGCGCCGCGCCCAGCCTCAAGCTGCCCATCGACTTCGTGAAGGCCGAGAAGGGCGCCAAGCCCATGCCGCTGTTCATCAAGCCCGATGCCAAGCTCGACGTCCGCGACGCCATGGAGCTGATGCGGGACCACTACGAGGGCACCGAGTTCGACATGACCCAGGACGTGGGCGCTGGCGCCTACAAGGTGCCCTACCGCTGGCGACCCATGGGCTTCAAGATCGACGGCCAGGACTACATCCACGAGCGGGCCATCAGTACCCAGCAGACCGGCTTCTCCTTCGTGAGCCAGTCCCGCGGCTGGCTGCCCGGCCCCATTGGCGGGGTGCTCTGGTTCGGTGTGGACGACACCTTCACCACCGTCTACGTGCCCATCAGCTGCGCCATCACCGCCCCGCCCAAGCCCTTCGCCATCGGCACCGGCAACTTCGACGAGTTCAGCTGGGACAGCGCCTTCTGGACCTTCAACTTCGTCTCCAACTACACCTACACCCGCTGGAGCGACATGATCGTGGACGTGCAGAAGGTGCAGCGCGAATACGAGGGCCGCTACCTCGCCGGCCAGGCTGAGGTTGACCGCACCGCCCTGGAGCTCTACCGGAAGGACCCCGCCCAGGCGCAGGCCTACCTCACCCGCAACGCCTCGCAGGAAACGGACAAGCTCATGGCCCGCTGGAAGAAGCTCGGCGAGTTCCTGGTCTGGAAGTACCTCGACGGCAACGTGCGCGGGCCTAAGGGGGAGGTCACCCACCCCAAGGCGCCCGAGGACTGGCTGCGCTGCATCGTCAAGGAGCACGGGGACGCCATCAAAGTGAAGAAGGTCGAGGGGTTGGTACCTGACGAAGATTAGCCTCGGCTGAAAATCTTCGATTTTCAGATACGAGGCCCCGCGAGCGGGGCCTCGTGATGGATGGGAATGGGTATCATCTTGAGTCTTGTGAGGTCTTCATGCACCGCCCCGATCCCCACTCCTACTACGACTCTGCGCAGCCCAAGGCCCGGCGCCTGCAGCTGAAGCTGGGGGTGGACTTCGCCACCAAGCGTATCGACGGCGAGGTGGTGCTGGAGTTCGGCGCGAACGCCACTGGCCTCCTGGACCTCGACACCAAGGGCCTGGAGATCCTGTCCGTGCAGGCGTCCGGCCACGGCCCCATCCCCTGGGAGCTGGGTGAGGCCGACGCCATCCTCGGCAGCCGCCTGCGCCTGGACCTGCCCGCCGACACCCAGGAGGTGGCCATCACCTACCGCACCTCGCCAGACACCATGGCCCTCCAGTGGCTGGAGCCCAGCCAGACCGAAGGCAAGGTGGCCCCTTACCTCTTCAGCCAGTGCCAGCAGATCCACGCCCGCACCATGGTGCCCTGCCAGGACACCCCCGTGGTGCGCGTCGCCTACAAGGCCGAGGTGACCGTGCCCGAGGGCCTCACGGCGGTGATGAGCGCCGGCCCCGCCGGGGATGAAGCCACGGGGGATGGCCGCCACACCTTCCGCTTCACCATGCCCCAGCCCATTCCCTCCTACCTGCTGGCTCTGGCCGTGGGCCGCCTCGCCTGCCGCGACCTCAGCCCCCGCGCCCGGGTCTGGGCCGAACCCGAGACCGTCGAGGCCGCCGCCTGGGAGTTCGCGGGCGTGGAGGACATGATCCTCAAGGCGGAGAGCCTCTTCGGACCCTATCCCTGGGACCGCTACGACATGCTCGTGCTGCCGCCCTCCTTCCCCTACGGCGGCATGGAGAACCCACGCATGACCTTCCTCACCCCCACCCTGCTGGCGGGGGACCGCAGCCTGGTGGACGTGGTGGCGCACGAGCTGGCCCACAGCTGGACCGGCAACCTGGTCACCAACGCCAGCATGGAGCACTTCTGGCTCAACGAAGGCTTCACGGTCTGGGCCGAGCGCAAGATCCTGCGCACCCTGCACGGCGACGACGCGGCGGCCCTGGGCTGGGCCATGGGCCAGAAGGCCCTGGAGGACAGCCTGGAGCGCTTCGCCAATGAGCCCCATCTGACCGTGCTGCGCCTGCACCTGACGGGCATCGATCCTGATGACGCCTTCTCCAGCATCCCCTACGAGAAGGGCGCCCGCCTGGTGGCGGCCCTGGAGCGCGAGGTGGGCGAGGACCGCTTCCACCGCTTCCTTCGCGAGTACATGGACGCCCATCGCTTCACCTCCATCACCACCGAGCAGTTCTGTTCCTTCGTGGACGCCAAGCTGCCCGGCGCCCTGGTGGCCGTGAACGCCCGGGCCTACCTGAATGAGCCGGGCCTTCCTGCCAGCGCCCCTCAGTTCCGCAGCACCATGCTGGACACCCTCACGGCCCTCGCGGCTGGCTGGGCGGCGGGCGAGCGGCCCAGCGCCAGCCAGATCGCCGGCTGGAGCACCAACGAGCTGCTGGTCTACCTCCAGAAGCTGCCCCGCCAGGTCACCCAGGCCGACTGCGCCTGGCTGGACACCCACTTCCAGCTCATGGGCCGCGGCAACCACGAGATCCTGGTGGAGTGGCTCACCCTGGCCGCCGCCGCGGACTACGAGCCGGCCTTCCCGAAGCTCCGGGAGGTCCTGCTGCGGGTGGGCCGCATGAAGTACCTCCGGCCCCTCTACGGCGCCCTGGAGGCAACCCCGCGCACCCGGGCCTTGGCCCGGGAGATCTACGCCGCCGCCAGCCCTGGCTACCACGGCCTCTCGCGCCGCGTGGTGCAGGGCATGCTCGACAAGTTCCCCGCCTGATGGCCCGGCCCGCACGTCCAGCCGACCAGCCCAGCCGGTGCAGCCATGAGCTCTGAACAGAACGAGGATGGTCTCCGCCTCCCCGAGAACGCCTTCCGGGAGCTGCGGGAGGGCGAGACCTACCAGCCGGTCATCCCGGCCACTGAACAATCGCCCGAGGTCACCGTGCGGAGCGTGGTCTCTGGCTTCATCTGGTCTGTGCTGTTCTCCGCAGCCGCCACCTACATTGCCCTGAAGCTGGGCCAGGGCATCGAGAGCGCCATCCCCATCTCCATCCTGGCCGTGGGCTTCTCCGTCCTCGCCGTGAAGGTCCTCAAGAGCCGGTCCTCCACCCTGCTGGAGAACGTGAACGTGCTGGCCATTGGCGCCACCAGCGGGATCATCGCCGGTGGCAGCGTCTTCGTCATGCCCGCCCTGCACATCCTGGAGCTGAAGACGGGCTTCTGGCAGATCTTCCTGGTGCCCCTGCTGGGCGGCATCCTGGGCGTGTTCTTCCTGGCCCCCTTCCGCCGCTACTTCGTGCGGGACCTGCACGGCCGCCTCCCCTTCCCCGAGGCCACCGCCACCACCGAGATCCTCATGGCCGGGAAGCGGGGCGGGCACAGCGCGGTCGTGCTGACCTACTCCGCCCTCACCGCCGCCGCCTTCGACTTCGTGGGGCCCGCCATGCGCGGCTGGGCCGAGAACTTCAGCACCGCCTCCATTGGCGTGCTGGATGGATTCACCGGCCGCTTCAAGGCCGTGTTCTCCATGAACACCGCCGCCGCAGTCCTAGGGCTGGGCTACATCATGGGCATCCAGTACGCGGCCATCATCATGGCGGGCAGCCTGCTGAGTTTCCTGGTGCTGGTGCCCCTCTTCGCGCACCTGGGACAATTCATCCCCGGGGCCATTTCCACCGGTGCGGCGCCGCTGCACGCCATGGGCTACGAGGCCATCTTCGCGAACTACGTCCGGCCCGTGGGCATCGGGAGCATCTTCGCCGCAGGCATCATCTCCATCCTGAAGATGTCCCCGGTGATCGCGAAGGCCACGAAGCAGGCCTTCGGCGAGCTCGCCCACCTGCTGAAGGGCGGCGCCCGCCAAGCCGAGGACATCCGCACGGACCGTGCCATGCCCATGAGCGTGAACCTGCTCGGCATCGTGGGCGTGGCCCTGGCCATCCTCGCCTACTTCCGGTTCTCGGTGCTGGCGGGCGAGACCCGGAGCCTGCGCTTGGCCCTCGCGGCCACGGCCCTGACCCTGGTCATCACCTTCCTGTTCACCGCCGTGAGTGCCTGGGCCGTGGCCATGATCAGCACCACCCCCATCAGCGGCATGACCCTAACCACCCTCATCATCACCGCCGCGGCCCTGTCGTCCCTGGGGCTGGCGGGTCGGAGCGGCATGCTCCAGGTGCTGCTGGTGGGCGGGGTTGTCTGCTCGGCCCTCTCCATGGCCGGCTCCCTGGTCACCCAGTACAAGATCGGCTACTGGCTGGGCGCCACGCCCCGCACCATCGAGATCAGCAATATCGTTGGCAGCATCGCGGCCTCCGTAGCCACCACTGCCGTGATCCTGCTCATGGCCAAGGTCTACGGTTTCTCCCCCAGCGCCCTGCATCCCCATCCCCTGCCTGCGCCCCAGCCCAATGCCATGGCCGCGGTGCTGCGGGGTGTCTTCGGCGGCGCCGGCGCGCCCTGGTTCATGTACGGGATCGGCGCCGTCATCGCCGCCTCGGTGGAGATGTGCGGCGTGTCCGGCCTGGCCTTCGCCATGGGGATGTACCTGCCCATGGAGCTGAACTCCCCCCTGGTGCTGGGCGCCGCCGTGGCATGGTTCGTGGAGCGCTCCAGCAAGGATGCCGCCCTCACCAAGGCCCGCCACGAGAAGGGCACCCTGATCGCCTCGGGCTTTATCGCCGGAGGCGCCCTGGTGGGCGTGTTCGCTGCCTTCCTCAAGTTCCTCGAGGACTCCGCCCATATACACCTCATCCCGGACGTGACCACCTGGGGCGGCTTCGGGGTGTTCGTCGGCGCCTGGGGCAACTGGATCGGCCTGGCCGTGTTCCTGCTCCTGGCCGCGGGCCTCTACCTGGATGCCTGCCGCGAAAAGGTGGGATCCTGACCGCACGTTTTTGAATCCGTTCTGCCTTCTGCCCTCGAGGAGTCCCCATGTCCCACGGAACCGAACCCCAGGAGATCAAGGGCCTGCCCCTTAATGCGCGGCGGCCCCTGGAGCCGGGGGAAGCCTACGTGCCCCTGGTGCCCCAGGATGGCGTGCCCGAGGTCACGCCGCGGGCCATCACCATGGGCCTCATCTTCTGCGCGATCTTCAGCATGGCCGCCGCCTACCTGGCCCTCAAGCTGGGCCAGGGCATCGAGGCCGCCATCCCCATCGCCATCCTGGCCGTGGGCCTGTCCCGCTTCTTCCCGCGCAAGAACACCATCCTCGAGAACGTCATCGTCCAGAGCATCGGCGCCAACAGCAGCCACGTGGTGAGCGGCGCTGCCTTCACCATCCCCGCCCTCTACATCCTGGCCCAGACCCCGGGCAGCGGCGTGCCCACCCCCACGCTGTGGCAGGTGGTGATCGTGAGCTTCCTGGGCGGCTGCATCGGCATCCTGTTCCTGGTGCCCCTGCGCCACCACTTCATGGTCGAGAACCACGGCATCTTC
>Ga0194052_1000271_pt1 | contig 36195 bp, 31 predicted proteins | sample SepL226m_MetaG_FD_160117 | JGI IMG/M metagenome (GOLD analysis project Ga0194052, IMG submission 160117) | Anoxic zone freshwater microbial communities from boreal shield lake in IISD Experimental Lakes Area, Ontario, Canada - Sep2016-L227-6m | ecosystem: Environmental > Aquatic > Freshwater >...
GTTGTCATCTTATCAAGAAGGAACTCTGTTTTGAAACGCAAAAGGTCGCGCTGGTGGCGGTATTTTTCAAAAACATCGCCCGCCCAGCGTTCCTGCCCGCCCCATTTGGTCAATTGCTCATGCCCGTATGGCAGCTTACAGCCAAATCCCCACGCGTGTTCCAGGTTTTCCAGCGTGCCATACTGATTTTTTAGCCAGTCGAGATACAACGCATTAAATTCGGGGTCTGACTCAAGTGCTTCAGGAAAACTCCCCGGTTCGCCGATTCCTATCCAACCCAGCAAATTAGGATGTTCGCGATATCGGGTGACAACGGCGGTGAAGTAAGCATCGATTAACTGATGATATTTTTCGTCCAATAAGCAGCGTTGCGGATCAATATTATAAGGAGATTCACCCATCCAATGACAATATCCTATTTGAAAATGCGGAAAAACCTGCAACCCGATTTCCTTTGCCAACTGAAAAAATAGATCACTGACGCTGAAATCAATCTCACCTTCCGCCAGATACTCTGGACCACAGCTGGGACGAAAAGCGTCAAATCCGCAATTTTTGATATCATTCAGATATCGAGCAATATCCTCACTCGTAGTTTCTTCTGATATGAAGATGTAAGGAGCCATTGGAAATGGCTTAAGATGATGGCTTGGATTTAAACGTTGCATATTAATATTCCTTGCTAATTTCTATGTCATTAAATACTTTGCTAACTATTAATTACCTTCAAATACTCCCCCGCCCACACATCAGCATCACCCTCCGCCATCAGCCAGGTTTCTCCGGCCAGGTGGTGATATATTTCGTGGAGTATCAGCAAATCTTCATCCATTCCGACTGATGCAGGATAAATTATTATCTCTGTTCCTGACAGTTCGGCGTATACTTTTACGCCGGGGATGGATTTGTTTTCTTTGTATAGAATTTTCAGGCCTAATATTTCTGCCAGTTTTTTTGGCGATGGGTAGTTGTATTTAGCGGCAATCTCTCTTGCGCTTATCATTGACTGACTACCCGGAACTGTTTGCGGTATTCGCCGGGGGTTCTGGCGGTTTGTTTGCTGAATACTTTGGTGAAATAGCTCTGGTCGCTGAAGCCGCATTCTACGCAAATCTGGATAAGGGATTTTTCTGTGCGTACCAGCAGTTCGCGCGCTTTATCCACCCGCATTTTGGTTAAAATATCAGTATATGATTGCCCGAAGGTTTGTTTCATGGCGCGGCTGAAATGTGACGGCGACATTAAGGCGATATTTGCTACCTCATCGCGGGATATCTCTTCGTCCAGGTGGTCTTTCATATACTTCAACGCATTGCCCATCAGGACGCGCATGGGAACGATGGTTCCCTTGATTGCATTCATCATCCGTTCCAGCATTTCTACCAGCCAACGGCACAACTCTTCTTCATTGGTAATGGTTGCCAATTCGGTAAATGATGAGTAGTTTACGCCCAGCAGTTCCGCCGGGTCGCCGCCTGCCTCGATGGCGCTGCGGGACATGGTTACCACTAATTCCAGCAGCAGGCTTTTCAGCATTATCTGGTTAGATGAACCAATGGAGTAAATAACCACCAAAACTTTATTTAAGATAGAACGGGCGGATTTTCGGTCGCCACGTTTAATGGCAGATATCAACGCCGGTTCTTCGTTCAAATATACGTCGCGAATTGACTGATAATTCTGTTCTTTTACAATATGAATCGCTTCCGCGCGTTCCTGTTCGCGGCGCGCTTTCTCGCCATTCATCAACATCATCGCTTCGTTGGTTATATTTGCCTCTTTTGCGCGTGTTAATAAATCCATCGAAGCACGGCGAACATCAGCCGGCATTAACGATATTTTCCCTGGTAATGGCGAAATTTCAATAGCTCCCGCCACTATTCCACCATTAATTTCATTATTCAACATTATTGGAATTGCCCAAATCATCATGCTGGCAGGACATAATTGAATGGAAGGTTCACCCCAGCGCATTGATTCATTCGCCATTTTTGCGCGCAAAGACTCACAATCGGCTTTCATTTCGCAATCAACACCGCAATCAAAATGTTCAGACGCAATTATTTGGCCATTTACATCAAATAAAGCAGTGCCGACTTTCCAATGGCGATAATAAGAAATCGCCAGCGGTTCATATACATTTTTAATTGCATTTTCGCATAAATAACGCGATGATAATATCATAACAACCATCCAATACTATACTTCTGCTGATTTCAGGTCACTTCGACAGGCTCAGTGACCATAAATTAAAATAACTCTGCTGAGTAAAATATAACTTACTATGCATTCCTTGACAATGCCCCCTCATTAGCAGTAAACTTTCTCCCGGGCTGACTGTGTCACATTTATACTGTCATGCCCACATTTTTTGTTTATCTGAAAGGGGGTAAATCTTTTATGAAAATAGACCTTTCGGATATTGTACGCGTTTCCGGCTCTTTTGCCGAGATGCCATTTGAAATAAATATGGCAAACGTAGAAGAAACGCCGTTAACTGCCCCTATAACCGGGAAGTTATATATCACCAGCTCAAGCCATGTGTTGATGATAAATGGGTATCTGGATACCAAGGCAGAAATGCCATGTGCACGGTGTGGAGAAGCGGCATTTGTCGATGTTCACGCTGATATATCTGAGGATTTCGAGGTTGAACCACCCCAGCATCATACCGGTGGGCCAAAGGTAATTGAGGACGACGTAGAAGAATCATGCCTATTTTACCCGGGTACAACTGATTTGAATCTGGAAGAATTATTAAGGCAAAATATCTTGCCGGCATTGCCCATACGGGCATTATGCACAGAGGATTGTCCCGGTTTATGCACACATTGCGGGACGAAATTAACAAAAAAATCCTGTCCCTGCCAGGACGAAGTTATTAAACCTGAATGGGCAGAATTAAAAAAGATATTTGAAAAAAAGAAAACAGGTGACGGTAACTAAAAAATTACCGCAATAAGGAGAACAACGTGCCAAATCCAAAACGTCGTCATTCGCAAGCCCGCCGTGATAAACGCCGCGCAAATTGGAAATTGACTGCACCGACATTAGTCCGCTGCAGCAATGGAGATTGCGATTCTTTCCACATGCCACATGCTGCTTGCCCAAAGTGCGGTATGTATAACGGTCGCGTTTTAAGTATTTTCACACCTAACGCAGAGTAATAATGGACGCACCAGTGCAAGCAAACAGTAAAGCTCGCGTCAGCGTTGCGGTTGATGCTATGGGGGGAGACAATGCCCCCGCAGCAGTAGTAACCGGTGCTGTCGCGGCTGCTTTATTGCATCCAGATGCTGATATTCACCTGGTAGGCGATAAAGAGAAAATTGAACCGCTTTTAAAAGCATTAACTGTGCCGGCTAACCTGATAGTTGACCATGCCGCGCAAGTTATTGATATGAGCGATTCCCCTACTGCGGTGATAAGAAAGAAAGCCGATTCATCAATATCAATCGCTATGCGGTTGGTACGCGATGGCAATGCACAAGCTGTCATATCTGCCGGTAATTCCGGTGCGGTGATGGCAGCGGCAATGTTTATTCTTAAACCATTGGCCGGTGTAGAAAGACCCGCTATTTGTACCCCTTTGCCATCCAAGCAAGGCATTTCATATCTGCTTGATGCCGGTGCGACAACAGATTGCAAACCAGTGAACCTGGTCCAGTTTGCTTATCTTGGTGCCGCATATGCGCAGGCTATTATGAATAAGCCGACAGTATCAGTTGGTTTGCTAAGCATTGGTGAAGAGCCTTCAAAAGGTGACGAGTTAACAAAAGAAACCCATAAAATACTTGCTCGTTGCCAAGGCATTAATTTTATCGGTAATGTTGAACCTAAAGAATTAACCAGGGGTCAGGTTGATGTAGTTGTTTGTGATGGCTTTGTAGGAAATCTGATATTAAAAACAGGCGAAGCAATGGGTGAATTAATAATGGGATTAATTAAAGAAAAAATAGGCAATAATCCCATATTTAAATTAGGCGCATTAATGATAAAACCAGCATTGCGACATATTAAAAAGATGTTCGATTACGCGGAGTATGGTGGCGCATTATTAGTTGGAGTTAACGGACTTGTTTTTATTGGTCATGGCAGATCAGATGCCAAGGCAATTAAAAATGCAGTGTCAACTGCTATACATGCAGCCCGAAATGGCGCAGCAACTCCAACATTTGTGCCAACTTCTCAGCAGATTTCTGAAATATCAGAAAATATCCAATCGTAATATAATCCGGGAGTAACATGAAAATCCAAGATCCCATAGGCATTGTCTCTATCGGCGCTTATGCTCCGCCAAGGATATTATCGAATAAAGACCTTGAAAATATGCTGGAAACTTCAGATGAATGGATCCGGACGCGCAGCGGTATTTCCAACAGGCATATCGTTGATGATGCTACTGCCTCATCTGATTTAGCTTATGAAGCTGCGAAATTAGCTGTTGAACGCGCAAATATTACACCTGAAGATATTGACGTGATTATCGTAGCAACGATAACCCCTGATATGTTTATGCCTTCAACCGCATGTTTTCTGCAAAGCAAATTAGGTGCAGTAAACGCTGCCGCCTTTGATATATCTGCCGCATGTACAGGTTTTATTTACGGTCTTGACCTTGCCTACAGCCTTATTGCCGCCGGACAATTTAACACCGCGCTGGTAATCGGTGCAGAGTGCATGTCAAAGTTCCTTGATTATACTGACAGGAGAATATGCGTATTGATGGGTGACGGAGCCGGTGCAGCGATTGTTAAACGCGTTCCTGAAGGCAGAGGATTCCAATCTTTCTACTTGCGGGCAGATGGCAGTGGTACTGAACACCTCAACATACCTGCTGGTGGCTCAAGAATGCCGGCGACACATGAAACAATCGACGAGAAAAAACATACCATGTTCATGAACGGCAGCGAAATATTTAAATTTGCCGTTCGCGTCATGGAAGAAGCGGTTATGGAAGCGTTAAATAGGGCAAATGTTAAACCTGAAGATGTAACATATATCATCCCACACCAGGCTAATATTCGCATTATCGAAGGCGCGCAAAAAAGAATGACGTCCATCGCTAAAGAATGCTGGGTAAGCAATTTACATGAATATGGCAATACCAGTTCAGCATCAATTGGACTGGCGATGAATGAAATTTACGAGCAAGGAAAAATAAAAGAAGGCGATATTATCGTGCTTGTTGGCTTCGGTGGCGGCCTTACATGGGGCGCAACCGTATTAAAATGGTAAAAAAAGTCGGCTAAATAGTTATTATGTCAATTTACCCCTATTGCACAACCCGGGATATATTGATATAATTCTCGACCGTAGCCCGCCTTATTAGCAATAGGAGAAATAACTGTGCCAAATACAAAATCGGCTAAAAAAGATCTGTTAGTTCATGAACGCAACCGCCTGCGCAATCAAGCGGTGAAATCGCGCATTAAAACATTGCGCCAGAAAGCAATTAAAGCTGTTGTTGCCAACGGAATCGCTGGTGAAACCGCTGTTAAATTAGCTTTAAAAGAACTTGACACCGCAGCAACAAAAGGTATGATTCATAAAAATACCGCTGCACGTCGCAAATCACGCTTAATGAAAAAACTGAACGCCGCTAAAGCTTCAGCTTAGTCTTTGCAAATAACATTCCATCAGGGTGTTTTTCTGTAGAAAAACACCCTTTTTCGGTATAACATCAATGGAAGATATCCATCCAGAACTGCATAAAATAGCTTCAGTAAATAAAATAATCGGCATTATTTGTCTGGCAATCGCTATTATCTTAGTATTAGCGGCAATCTCAATATCGATTATGTCTGCTTTCAACTTTTTTTCTCAATACAGCGAAGATTTAAAAATTGCAATCAGCAATTATTCTCAGTCTGGTTTAGTAGTTGCTTTCATTCTTGGTGTTGGCGCATGGTTAATGTTGGTGAAAAGTTTAACATGGTTTAAACAATCAACAAAAGTGTTAACCGAAGCTGAGCCTGTAAGAATGAATGCTGTAATAAAAACTGAGGAATCAAAAGAAAACAAAGAAGTTTTAATTGAACTTGCTGATGGCGAAAAAACTATAAAACTCTATATGTACTATCCTGCCTGGAGTATGGAAAAGCTGACTGAATGTGAAGTGGAAGTATTTAAGACCGACGAACCGGGTCCGATTATCGTTAAAACTGCAGAAGGCATTCTCTGGCCTTACCCCGGCATAGTTAAACAATGAGCCGCTGCTGAATCTAACAGCCAGATGATATCAGGACGTAAACGATATAACTTAGCCGCAGGAACATCTGATTTTCCATTCAACACATCTGCAATTCTTTCTGCTTTGGTATTGCCATTAATCATCACGAATATCTTTGCCGCTTTGGCGATGAATGGCAAAGATAAAGATACTCGATTTGCCGGGATTTTAGGAGATATTGACGCCACCGCAAACCGGCTGTCATCATATTTCTGACCGGGAAACAATGAAGCAATATGCCCGTCATCACCCATCCCAAGCAAAATAATATCTATCTTCAAATCATCTCCCAGGCTTTCATGCAAAATATTATCATATAACTCTGCTGCCATCTCTGATGATTTATTGTATGGTATAGCATAAATACCCATTGGCTGCTGTTTTATACAATTTATCAAGGAATCGTGATTCATCCGATAATTACTATCTATATTTGTATGGGGAACCATTCTTTCGTCACCCCAATATAGATTAACCTTACTCCAATCAATATCATGTTTTACCAACTCTTTATTAACAGCACGGGGAGTATTTCCTCCAGACAATGCAATGCGAATTGAAGATTTATTTTTCAATATATCATTTATTTCATCTGCTATTCTGGTAGCTGCCTCAACTGGGAATTTGATGGCAGGTGATACAATAAGATTCGGGGTCATTATTTGATCGCCTTTCAGGTCCACAGCCTGTGCGCCAGCATCTGCCGTCTTCTGACATGGAAACGTCAGCACTTACCGGACCACGAGTGCCTGTTTCATAAATAGTAAGTTCTGGTGCATTCTCTCCTGTCCAACCGTTGATAATCGGGTCAAAGAGCCGCCATGCAATGTCTATTGCATCTGCCCTCGGAAATAATGAAGCATCACCATTTATAACATCAATCAACAATCTTTCATAGGCATCCGGCATAGGCTTATCTTCAAACCAGTCATCATACCTGAATTCCATATTAACCGACCGGGTTTCACCGCCAGAATCCGGAGTTTTAGCTTGAAATTGCAGACGTATGCCTTCATAAGGCTGTATTCCAAGCGCAATTATATTAGGCGCAAATCCCGGCTGATTGAAAATAATATGCGGCGGGCATTTAAATTCTACTATTACTTCACTTACTTTTTTACTTACAGCTTTACCTGACCGCAGATAAATAGGCACATCCTGCCAACGCCAATTATCAATAAAAAGTTTAACCGTTGAAAAGGTGGCTGTCTGCGAATCTTCTGCTACTCCGGCAGCATCCTTATACCCGGCATATTGAGCGCGTAATGTATTATGCAATTTTATTGGCTGTATCGCAGATAAAACTTTCGCTTTCTCATTACGAATTGCATCCGCATCAAAAGATGCCGGTGGTTCCATGGTGATAAGGGTTAATAACTGCAGCAAATGATTTTGAAACATGTCGCGAAGCACACCGGATTTATCGTAATAAAGACCGCGTCTTCCAATATCGACATCTTCTAATACAGAAATTTGAATATTGTCTATATAATGACGATTCCACAAGGGTTCAAAAATAGCATTGGCAAATCGGAAAAAGAGTATATTTTGTGCTGTTTCTTTACCCAGATAATGATCCATTCGATATATTTGCTCTTCACTAAAAGACCGTTGCAATTCTTTATTAAGGTTTTTGGATGATTCTAAATCTGTTCCGAATGGTTTTTCCACTACAATCCTGCGCCATCCATTCTCCTGCCTGGTCATATCACATTCACCTAATAAACTTGAAATAGGTGAGAATAATTCCGGACTGGTTGAAAGATAATATATTCTGTCAGAATTGCCATTCTCAAAGCCTTTTAAATGTTCATCCAACATCTTAATATTGCCTGGGAAAAGCGGGTCGCCAGTAAAATAATGAATTCGATGTGAAAATTCAGTCCATTTTGCATGTTCTAAATTTTCGGTCATCTTCTCCATCCAATCCAGCAAATGCAATCTGAATCCTTCATCAGAAAATTGTGAACGCGAAACGCCATGAATCATTAAATCCTGCGGCAATCTACCCTTTATAAATAAATTATATAAAGCAGGAATGAGTTTTCTGCCGGTTAAATCACCTGATGCTCCAAATATCACGACTGATATCGGCATATCAATTATTCTCCCTTAATGGCATGACCGCCAAAACCTTTTCGCATTGCTGCTAATATTTTTGCTGAATATGAATTATCATCCTGAGATAAGAACCTACGCTGCAAAGCAAGGGTAATCACCGGCAGTGCAACCCCCAGGTTAATTCCTTCCAAAGCGGTCCACCTGCCTTCGCCACTGTCAGCGACATAAGGAGCAATACCATCTAATGACTGATTATCTTTTAATGCCGCCGCAGTTAAATCAAGCAGCCAACTGCGAACTACCGAACCGTCTCTCCACAATTCGGCGATTTGATATAAATCAAGGTCAAACTCATTTTTAGCTTTTAAAAGTTCAAATCCTTCCGCCAGTGCCTGCATCATGCCATATTCGATGCCATTATGCACCATTTTAACGAAATGACCACTGCCGGCAGGACCGACATGTCCCCAACCACGGTCAGGTGCCGGAGCTAAGGTCTCAATAAGCGGCCTTATATGTTCTACTGCACCATTACAACCGCCAACCATAGTGCTGTAGCCTTCGGTCAATCCCCATATTCCACCGCTAATGCCTGCATCAACAAACATTATTCCTTTATCAGCGGCATATTCCGCATGGATTTCAGAATCGGTATAACGAGAGTTGGCACCATCAACGATTATATCGCCAGGAGATAATTTATTGAGATAAAATGTAAAATATTCTTCAGTAACCTCACCAGCCGGAAGCATTAGCCAGACAACGCGGGGAGAAAGGATCATGTCTATCATTAAATCGCGGCTGATGCCATTAATAGCGCCTTCTAATACGGCCTTTTCCACTGGTTCTATTGAACGGTTGTATACCACTACTTCATGACCACCGCGCAGTAAACGAGTTACCATATTAGCACCCATTCTACCTAAACCATTAAAAGCTATTTTCATATTTTTATTCATACCCCTATAAATGTTCATTAAACAATCAAGTTGTAAATTGTTGTAAAAATACCGTTAAAACTATCGACTATCGTATGTCGATTTGATATAATATTCGTATGAAAACTAACCATCCTGATTTAATTATTCCTCTTGATTTTTCCAACATTGATTCAGCATTACAGATGGCTCAATTATTAGCACCCGAAAAACCCTGGATGAAAATTGGCCTGGAAATGCTGATGCATGCAGGACCATTAATAGTAACACGAATTTCAGAGTTTGGCGTACCGGTATTTTTAGATGGTAAATTTCATGATATTCCTAATACTGTCGCCGGCGCAGTACGAAACGCTGTAAAAACCGGTGCTAAAATGATTAACGTCCATGCTTTTGGCGGATTAAGAATGATGCAGGCAGCAACTAATGCCGCCATTGAATCAGCTAATGCTGCCGGGATTGAAAAGCCGTTAATGATTGCCGTCACCATATTAACAAGTATATCAGAAGATGAACTAAAAAACGAGATAGGATGTATAAGAAATACCAGCCAGCAGGCTATTGCCCTGGCTAAATTAGCAAAAGAAGCTGGCATGGATGGTGTAGTTACGTCTGCCCATGAAATTGCCGCAATTAAAGAAGCATGTGGGAAAGACTTCCTGACAGTTGTACCTGGCATACGGCTTGCTGACAGCGCAGCCGACGACCAGAGACGCATTGCCACACCAAAATCCGCGATATTGGCTGGAGCAGATTTCTTAGTTGTAGGACGCCCAGTTACCGAGGCTGCTGACCCGCTACAAGTATGCCGAAATATCAGAGCAGAAATGAATAATGCTTTGAATGGTAAGTGTAATGCATAATACAACATCAGATACCTTAAATAAAACTAAATTGCCTGCGCGAATTACTGTTATGCTGATAATTTCCAGCATAGTAATAATAATTCTTGCTTCATTTATGTTACCTGTAGCAAAAATTTTAACTAAATCCAAAATGGAAGCAGAACTTTTAGATATTTCTGTTCGTGCTGCAGCACAGGTTAATCCTACAATTATATCGAAACTTAACGGTAACGATACTGACCTGCAATCTAAAGATTATCAAAATACTTATCAGGTATTATATAGTTTGAAAAAATATATAGCATCACTAAAAGTAAGAGACATCTATATATTTGGGATACGAGACAATAAAATTGTATTTTTAATAGACACAGATACCAGCAGTTCAGATTCTATAATATCACCTGGTGTAGTGTATCCAGATAAAGATGCCACACCTGAATTGAAACTTGCACTAAAAGGTTTGAGAAATGAATATGTTGAAGGGCCGACAAAAGATGAATATGGTACATGGGTTTCGGGATTAGTACCAATAAGAAAAGGCAACAGAACTGTCGGTGTATTAGGTATAGATATAGATGCTAAAGATTGGGAATCGAAAATAAATCAAACCATTATCTACCCAATTTCTACAGGTTTTATTCTAATATTTATCGTCTGGTTTGCCACTATTTCTATTTACCGAAGAAAATTATTGAAAGAATTAGTGACAATAACAGAATTAAGATATAAAAATGTAGTTGAAAGCATCCGTGAAGTAGTATTTCATACCGACACAGATGGGTTATGGACATATTTAAATCCTGCGTGGACAGATATTACCGGATTTCCCTTATCTGATTGTATCGGGAAACTATTTCTAAATTTCATTGTTGAAGAAGATAAAGACAAAACCATTAACTTCTTTAAACCTATTATCCAGAATAAAAAAACACATAATCACACAGAAGTAAGAATAAGAACCACAGATGGCACAGAAAAATGGGTAGAAATATCAGCACGTTTATTGTTAAATGATGAAAACCAAACGGCAGGAATAGCAGGTACTCTTCGCGATGTCAGCGAACGGCATCTGGCAGAAGCAGCACTTAATACCCGCGACCGCATATTGAATGGCGTATCCGAATCTATCCAATTATTATTTGCCGAGACAAACTTTACTGAAGCTGTAAGAAAAGCATTACGTACACTTGGAGAAGCAGTAAATGTCGGTCGGGTTTACGTATTTGAAAATCATACTGATAAATTAACCGGTGAAATATTCACCAGTCAGCGATTTGAATGGTCATGGGAACATTTATCAGTAAACATTAATAACCCGGAATTACAGAAAATTTCATACATAAAAACGCTTTCAAGATGGTATGATATTCTGCGCATCGGCAACCCGGTGCATGGAATTATTAAGAATCTACCACCTGAAGAGCAAGAATTGTTATCCACAAGAAACGTCGAATCTTTTCTGGTTATACCGATTATTATTGATGAAACATTCTGGGGATTTATTGGCTTTGATGAATTAAGTTATGACCGTACCTGGACAGACTCAGAAGTATCAGCATTATCAGCCGCAGCCAGTTCATTGGGAATAGCAATCCAACGGCTGCAGGGAGAGAATATTTTACGTGAACGTGAAGAGTTCACCCGTGCAATATTCGACTCTGCCCAGGTTGGAATCATTGTTGTTGACGCCGAAACTCATATTATAGAAGATTTGAACCAGGCAGCGGCAGAAATGATTGGCGAAACCCAGGATACTATTCGCGGTAATAAATGCCATAAATTTATACAATCAGAACATGGCCAGTGTCCGATTACAGACCATGGATTGCCAATGGCACATTCTGAACGCGAGTTGATTACCGTTACCGGTAAACGCATACCAATATTAAAAACTGTAATTATAACTAATCTGCATGGGCGACAACATCTGGTAGAATCTTTCATTGATATCAGTGAAAGACTGCGGATGGAAACCGAGTTAAGATTAGCTATGAATAACGCACAGACCGCAAGCCAGGCTAAAAGCGAATTCCTCGCTAATATGAGCCATGAAATACGCACTCCGTTAAACGGAGTTATTGGCATGAGCCATCTAATGCTTGATACGACTTTAGATAATCGGCAACAGCGATATCTAAAAACAATTGTAAACTCAGCAGAAGTTTTATTAGATGTAATAAATGATATTCTTGATTTCTCAAAAATAGAAGCCGGCAGATTAGATTTAGAAGAAGAACCCTTCAATCTTCGCGATTCTATTGAAGATTTAGCAGAGACCTTTTCTCATCGTGCTATGACAAAAGGTATTGAATTAATCACTTATATATCACCAGATGTGCCTCGATATGTACTTGGCGACAGCGTAAGAATACGACAAGTGTTAACAAATCTGATCGGCAATGCTATCAAATTCACCGATAAAGGTGAAATTGTTGCTGGATGTACAGTTGAAAGCACCAACAACAATAAGGTAGTATTAAGATTCAGCGTACGTGATTCCGGTATAGGCATACCACCTGAACGACGCGACAGGCTATTCAAGTCCTTCTCTCAAGTAGACGCATCAACAACACGAAAATATGGTGGTACTGGACTCGGTCTTGTTATCAGTAAAAGCATCGTAGACATGATGGGTGGCGTAATTAATGTTGAATCAGAAATCGGAAGCGGCAGTACATTCTGGTTTACCTTGCCTTTAGAAATATCACAAAATGTCCCGGAAGAAGAGAAAACAAGAGCAAGCAAAGTAGATGTCTTAAAGGGTAAATCAATATTAGTAGTTGATGACCATGAAGTTAATCGCCAGATATTATTTGACCAACTGACCCATTGGGGCATAGCAGTAGAAACAGCAGAAGGTTCTGGCCCGGCACTGAAAAAATTACGAATTAGATGCGCTGAAGGCAAAAAATTTGATCTGGCTATAATCGACTATCAAATGCCGGTAATGAATGGCATTGATCTGGCAAAAGCAATTAAAAAAGACCCAACTCTGCAGGATTTAAAGTTAATTCTATTCAGTTCAATGGATGCGCCGACTGACGATGAAGAGTTTAAAGCTATAAATTTTAGCTCAACAATTACAAAACCTATTCGTCAATCAGTATTATTAGATTCTTTAATGTCTGTATTGTATCAGGATAATATTACATTGAAAGAATGTGACGAAACAACTGATACAAATTATATCCATAACGATAAGATATTATTGGCAGAAGACAACGAAGTAAATCAGATGGTGGTATCAGAAATACTAAGCAGAAGCGGTTATTCTGTTCAAATAACAAATAACGGAAAGGAAGCATTTGATGCTATTTCCGACCATAAATATGACCTTGTATTGATGGATTGTCAAATGCCGATTTTAGATGGATTTGAATGTACAAAACGCGTTCGAAAATTAGAGGAAGATACCGGACAACATTTACCGATAATTGCGCTGACTGCTAACGCTACCCGCGAAGACCAGGAAAAATGTCTTCATAGCGGGATGGATGATTATTTATCAAAACCTGTTGCGCCGGCTAAATTAATAGCAATGATTGAGAAATGGCTGCAAAATAGAAATAACGTTTCTGAAAATATGGAATCTATAATTGATACTTCCAACTATGTTCATGTTGACATAGATGAAGACGTTCCGATAAATATTCCCGAATTGATAGAAAGATGTGCGGGAAGCAAGGAATTTGCAAAATCAGTTGTTTTACGTTTTATAGAGAGAACTCCTGTTGATTTAGCTGATTTACAGGAATTATTAAATACAAATAATGCTGAGGCATTTGGTAAACTGGCACATAAAATCAAGGGAGCATCTGCTACTATCGCGGCAAATAAATTACGCGAATATAATGAATTGATGCAAAATATGGGAACTAACAATAATTTAACTGATGCTGAAGAAGTATTAAAAAATTCTATTATAGAATTCAATCGACTAAAATATTTTGTCTTAAATAGCGATTTCCTGAAATAATAAGCGAGGACATTTATGCACATATTAATTGCAGATGACGATGATATTACCCGAGATATGCTTACCCACTTATTAACATCATGGGGACATACAGTAATAACCGCTTCAGACGGAGAATCTGCACTAACAGAGCTTAATTCCGTTGATGGACCAAGGATTGCCATCTTAGACTGGATAATGCCTGGTGGATTAGAGGGAATAGAAGTTTGCCGGAAAATAAGAGAAAAAAATACTGCTGCCTACACATATATAATTCTGCTGACATCAAAAAGCGGGCAGGCTGATTATTTGGAAGGAATGGAAGCTGGTGTTGATAATTATCTTACCAAGCCATTTATCCCGGAACAACTTCGATCTATCCTGCGTGTAGGTGCAAGGGTAATTTCATCTCAGGAAGCAATATTGGCAGAACATGAAAAAGAAAAACCTGCTGATGAACGGATTACATTAGCAATGCAATCCATGAATGATGGCGTTTGGGATTGGAATATCATCACTGGACATGCTTACTACTCGCCGCGATGGTGTGAAATGTTGGGGTACGCATCTGATGACATAATTAACAGCATAAACTCATGGGAATTATTAATTCATCATGATGATATTCCCGTTGCTATTGCTACATTGGCAAATCATCTAAAAAATGAAACACCCGCTTATGAATCAGAAATGAGATTACTCACGAAAGATGGCACCTATCGTTGGATGATGTATCGTGGCGTGGTAGTTGAGAGAGATGAGAAGAATAATCCTATTCGATTAGTTGGAACTCAAAAAGATATCACAGAAAGTAAAGAACGTGAATTATCATATAAACACCAGGCAATGCACGATTCGTTAACAGACCTGCCAAATCGCACCTATTTCAATGACCGTTTAAGCACTGCTATAGCAAATGCCAGAATCAATAAAAGCCTGCTGGCAGTAATATTTGTCGATTTAGATGGTTTCAAACAAGTAAACTCGTTATATGGTCATCAATCCGGCGATAAATTACTGATTGAAGTCGGTAATAGATTATCAAATGTTATCAGATTGAGCGATTCAGTAGCTCGTTTAGGTGGCGATGAATTCTGTTTGCTGATAGTTGATTTGAAATCAGCTAATAATGCTGCTGAAGTCGCTAAGAAAGTATTACATGCATTCAAAACACCAGTTAAATTAGATGAAGGTGAATTTGATGTACAAATGAGTTTGGGTATTAGTTTGTATCCGAATGACCATGAAGATGCGAGTGTATTGATGCAATTAGCCGATTATGCACTTTACGAAGCAAAAGCAGCAGGGAAAAATACGTATAGATTTTTTGATGAACAATGCATTGAACAAAGCAGCACCGCAATAGCTCAAAATCGCATAAAACTTCTTTCTGCCATTGAAAATGGAGAAATAAATTTATTATTTTCACCTGAAATGAATGTAATTTCAGGAAATACGGACAATGTTACAGCATTGCCTGTATGGCAACAAAAAGATGGCACTCTCGTTGATACACAAACTCTCATGCAAAAAGCTGTCGACGCATCATTTGATATTGATTTTGATTTAGCGGTAACTGGCGCAGTCTGTCGTGAATACTTAAAATGGAAAGTCGCCGGATATGCTCCAAATACAGTAGGATTTAAAATATCTGCCGAAATGTTCTTTAGTGACAATGCTGTTGAAAATTTATCAGAGATTGCTGCTAAATATGGAATCAGTTCTGGTGAATTAGAAATTCAAGTTGATGAAAATATTATCTCTCGTCACCCCCATCGCAGCCAACTTGCTTTTGATTTATTACGGAAATCCGGTTTTAAATCTTCAATTGATAACTTCGGTTTAGGTGTATCTGCATTTGCACAATTAAAAACATTAGCAGTTAATAAATATCGTCTTGACAAATCTATAACCAGAAATGTTAATAATGATTATTATCACAGTTTATTAGCACAGGTGGCTGTAGATATTTCTCACCAGTCAGACAAGATAATTGTTGCAAGCGGAATAGAAAATGAAGCACAAAAGAAATTCTTTATAGACAGAAATTATGATATATTACAGGGAGAATGTATTTCGCCATCTATTTCAAGTGAGCAAATGGCAGAAATTATTAAAAGTTAATCATCAACCTGATCGTCTGCAAGTTTTTCACCTTTGAAAAATCGAACGATGTTTTCGGTAGCGTCATTAGGCCAAATATGTCCATCCGGATGCACACGCCATATTAGTTTGCATCCGGTTTTATTTATTGGAGAATACAAGAAATATCCGGGCAGCCATTCAGTTCTGTTGTCGTTGCAGCTATTTAATTTCTTGGCGTATTGCAATACCCACAACCCCCAGCTTATTGGCATATTAGTGTCTTTTGCTCCAAATATGAACATCATCGGCCTTGGAGTATCAATCTTTTCCATTAATTGTGACGCTCCGCATACGGGAGCATAAGCGGCAAAGGTATCCGGCATTTCAGCCATTAATACGTAACAGAATAAGGCGCCGTTTGACATGCCGGTAGCATAGATTCGTGTCGAATCTACTTTATATCTTTTCTTGATTTCTTTCAGCAATTCACCGACAAACTTCACATCACGGTCGCCATTTTCTCCTAATGCGTGCTGCCAGCCATCTTTCATTCTATTGCCGCATTTATATCCCTGGGGATATACTACGGTTGCTTCCGGCCATTCAAGGTGAATATCATAGTAAGACATCTGAATCGCGTTGGTGCCATATCCATGAAAAGCTAACACTACCGGAGTTGCTTCAGTAGCAGCTTTTTCACCAGGATAAACCAAGGCATAACGTTCAACGTTGTCTATAGTCATTTTTATTTTAACCATATCAGCGTTGGACGCGACAAATAAACCGATGATAAAAAATAGTAAAATTTTTCTCATTACATATACATTCCACAATTCAATACGTTTCATCATCGGTTTATATTCACTTATTTCACTTATTTCATTTTTTCTTTCAAGTCTTTCAATGCAACCTGGGCTTGATTATCTTTTTCATCCATGTGTTTGGTATCTTTATCTAAAGCAACTGCAATATCAGGACTGATACCTTTTTTCGCAAGGTCATAACCGCTGGGGGTATAATAATGTGCAGTAGTAACCGGCATTGCGCATGGATATTCTGGAGTTCCCAATGGAATTACAGTTTGTACTAAAGCTTTCCCAAATGTAGCTTCACCCACCAGTTTTGCCCGCTTATAATCTTTCAATGCGCCGGATAAAATCTCTGATGCGCTTGCGCTGCCTTTATTCACCAGAACAGTCATTGGCAATGCGCAAATTTGAGATTCATCCAATCGGTTGTATTCATCTTTATATCCGCCGCGACTCTTGGTTGATACTATCAACTTGTTGTCCTGCGGCAGGAACATTGTAGAAATTCTTATACATACATCAAGCAAACCGCCGGGATTATTACGCAAATCAAGCAGTATACCTTTTGCGCCTTTGCTCTTCAAATCAACTAAAGCAGCTTCTGTTTCATCCCCAGTTTTTTGATTAAATTGAATCAACCGCAAATACCCGATATTGCCTTCAATCATTCTATACTCAACCGCTGGCACTTCAATAACAGCGCGTGTAATGGTTACAGATATTGTCTTTCCTTCGCCTTTTCTTGCTAATAGCAGAGTAACTTTTTCACCTTCTTTACCGCGAATCATGTCAGTTACTTCGTCAACCATTAAACCGTCAGTTGGTTTATCGTTTACTTTGAGAATTACATCACCAGGCATAAGTCCAGCTTTTTTCGCCGGAGTATTTGGCAATGGCTCTACTATTATAACGCGATAAGTTTTAACATCAGAGATAATACTTCCGCATACCGGACATAAAATCGGTGCTCTGGTGCCATGTCCTTCGTCTTTAAGAGCGGGTACTTCTTCCATCGATAAAGTTGCCCCAATTCCGGCAAAATGTCCGTCGGTTTCTTCACGGAACTCTTTCAATTCGGTAGGATCCATAAATCTGGTATAAGGATCATTTAACGGCAGCAGCATGCCTTTAATTGCCGAATAAGCCATCGCCCGCGACTTCTCTTCAGATATCGGTTCTACATATTGCCGGGTAACCTGGCGCATGGCATCCTGAATTACCTGTATAGAAACCAATGATACTGACTTATCAATTACTGATAAACCTTCAGTGGAATTAAATGATAATGCGAATACTGGCTTATCCATGCTTCTTTGCGAGAAATATCCCACCAGGAACATACACACCAATAACAAAATGTAGTTAACACTCTTGTAATCGAACTTTTTCATAATCACCCATCTTTATTTAAATTAATCTGGAGCCGGGCCGCCAAACCTTGGAATATTAGGAGCAGGTCCAGGATTTGGAGCTACCGGCGGTGGAGTTGCTGTCGTGGCACCACCACCAGCAGATGCCGCGCCGGACATAAACGGCCAGTAAAGCCGCGGAATATCTGGTGTCGGTGGTGCCACAACTCCCAACCCCATTTGAATTCTTGTTACTGTCATATTTACTATGGTAAATGCAATGCGTTGTTTAGGATAAATCATAAAACATGACTTGGTAAATGTTTCAGGATAATCAAAAGGCAGCATCCATGCAAATATTGCCTGTGGCGGTTTATATTTTTCAGTATCAGACGCTGCGCCGCCACCTGTAGTTGCACCACCACCATTATTATTTAGTCCTGGTGCTGTAGGCGCAGGTGCAGGCGCATTTCCTCCTCCTGTAGGTCCACCTGGCATCTCATTAGGTTGCTGTCCGGTATTAATAGCGGCGTTGATTACAGCCTGCATATCATCAATCTCATACTTGCCGTTTTTAATGCGTATTGGCGGTAATTGCTCTGGTATGAACGGATAATAATATTCAGGCCAGCCATATTTTATCAATACCGCATCCATTTTATCGCCAATTGAAATACCTTTATATGTGGTAGGTTTCATATCTTTGGAAATTGTCTTATAACGGTACATGAAATTTAGTGCTTTTCTTCGATAGTTCTCTGCACCTGGTCCAATTGGTGTTAAAAACGGTTCAAAAGAACAAGCTGTAATGTCAGACAAAGGTGCGTCCGGGCCATCGCCTTTAAAGGTAAACGCCATAACATAAGTATCATTTATCCAATAAACCAGAATCCTCTGATCAAGTGTTAATCTTGATGGCCGCACCACTTCGTTCCACCAGTATGACCGGGCATTATCAGTCTCCGGGTCGCCGGAAGGACTAAAAACTTTTTCTACATTTTTAAAAAATGAACCATCAGCATTCATAACAAATATGACAGAGTTATATGGAGTTTTTTTGGAATCAGGGTTAGTTTCGTTAGGCAAGCCGAAATTAATAGTAGGCTGCGCCATGTAAAATCCTGACGGCGGACCGAGTATACCGACTAATTTATCTCTTTTTAAACCGACTTTTATATTTGCTAATTGAGATTCCGGCTGGTCATCATCCGCCATCGCGAATAAACCGATTATCAACAACATGAATATTAATAGATATTTCGGACTCATTATATCTCCTAATTTTTTCTTACTGGCAATGGCTGCAACCCACCATTACCCGGTGGCGGCTGCATTGTTGATGGAGGAGCAGCTGGACCACCACCTGGTGCTGTAGGTCCTTCAGGACTCAGAGGATTTCCGCCATTATCCATTGTCCCTTGATCTTTTACAACAGGTTTTGGCTTAACTTTAACTTCGTCTGACGGATATTGAGTTAAATGGTATGCACGGCCTACAGTAATAGAAGTAATTCTACGCAAACGGGAACCTGTTTGAGTGCCAAACGTCATCGTCAGATTTTTTTGCGGATAATGCAGCACCAGGAAACTGCCGTGCCACATCAACCCGCCACTCGGCCAACCATAACGGAAATGGTCTACAACGCTGGATATTAATGACCCGAAAGAAACCCCGCTGGTTAATTGAGTTCTCTGTATTGAGCCATCAAGTGCCTTGTAGGTGGGAACAACTTCAGGGTCAATGGCAACGACTGTAACGCCAATTACTGTGCCGCTAACTTTACTGAAATTAACATAAGTTTTATACCCGGGACTGTCATATTGCCACATCATAATATTGGGCACACGTAAAAATGAATAAACATTTTGCGAACCGGCATCAATGCGTGCGGGTTTCAATATTATATTTCCATCAGCGTCATCCTGCACCATAGCCTCAATAAATGTCAGCCATTCTGAAGAACCTGTATCCGGGTGTGCTTTATTATTTCCTTCAAATACCCATTTGAAGTTAGCAACACCGGCAGGCTTGGTAAATCCCGGTGCGGTAGGTGATCCTTCTGTAGAACCACCGGCAGCCGCAACAGGAGTTGCAACAGGCGGAGCAGCCGCAGGCGGCCTGGCAGTTCCGGTTTGAGGAGCAGTTGGATTATTAGGGTCAGTAGATGGTACTATGACAATATCCGGCATACCGACACCGCCGTTATATTGACTGATATAAAAATCCGATAATTTCTTGGAATATACCGGCAAAGGCAATGTTGTCTTTTTCCATTCAATTGTTACCATTGGATCCGGGTCATATTGAATATCGGCTGCTGAACCATCAGCATTTGTGCCGGTTGAAGGCAGTGGAACCAGCGGTTTTGGCGGTATTCTCTGACCTAATAATTGCAAAATTTCTTTATAAGTTTCTACGTATGACGAATAACTCATCTGCGGTACAGTTGGTTCTGTTAATGCTAATTTGGGACCTACTCCCGGTTCTAAAATCTGTAAAACATCACCAGGTCCTTCATTCGGTCGGGTTGTACTAATCCAATCCGGCAAACCATATAATTCCAATACTTTAGTATATGACACACCCAGGTCAATCCCCGCCAAACCATTTTCCACACCGGGAATCGTTGGCGCTAATTTCCCTATCGGATCACTTTTCGATGATATGCCGAATAAACTATTTATAGAACCTTGGGAATTAATTATATTCGTACAACATATCAACAGAAAAATGCATATTAATGACAACCGCATATTATAACTCCTGCGACAGGTAATTTTACCAATATACCAGCTTTTGAGGGTTTTTGAATTTGGGTATATATACCAATAGTTAAAAAGTTCAGTTTATGATATTTGTAACCCTCATTATTATAGCATACGCAACTATTAGCCGTTAAGTGGCAATTGGCAAATATTAAAAATATATGCAGTTTTTACCATAAATGGTAGAATAAAAGCGAAATAGTATGGCGGAAAAGACAAAAACACAAAAAAATAATGAACGCGATAAGATGTTGCGCAAAATGCACAACGTTTGGAAGTCGCCTATTTTCCAGTTTAAGATAGTAATATTACTCTTTATCATCCTGGTAGCTGTTGGAGTAACCTATTATCGCGCCTGGCTTCATTGGGATATTCGCGAAGCATTTCTTCAAATAGTTCTTACCGTATGTACTTTGGGCGGTTTTGTTCGCGATAGCAATCAGCCTGTGACACAATGGTTCAGCATCTTCTACAATTCATCAATATTACTTGTCGTATTGTGGGGGGTTACATTGCTTATCGAAGCGATGGTAAGTGGTGAAATGGTCTTTTACTGGGGGACACGAAAGATGTATGCAGATATCAGTAAATTGCGCAATCATTATGTAATCTGCGGTTTTGGCCGTATGGGACAGGAAATTGCCCGGCAATTAGACCGCACTAACACACCATTTGTAATAGTAGAACATAACCCTGCCCAGTATGCAAATATGGAAGAAACCGGCGTGATGTATATAAAAGGCGACGCGCGCGAAGACGAACAACTAATTAAAGCAGGAATTCAATTCGCAAAAGGTTTAATTTCAGTAGCGCAAACAGACGAGGAAAATGTATACATTACACTGTCGGCGCGAGTATTAAATCCCAACTTATATATTGTCACCCGTTCATCAAGTGCAGACGCGGAGCCAAAACTGATTCGCGCGGGTGCAAACAGAGTGTTTTCTCCCTACGTTGTAGGCGGACGCAGAATGGCGCAATCCATCATGCAGCCATCAGTAGTAGATTTTCTTGACGCGGTGGTACATGGTGAGGAAGTAGAATTAATACTGGAAGAAATCACTGTCAGCGAAGGCGCCGCTATCTGCTCATCAACCTACGACGCCAGCACTGATGTCGAAGAATTAGGCGTTCACCTGCTGGGAATTATCACCAAAGAAGGCAAAGTTTTAATGCGCGACCTGCGGTCATACCACGCAAAAGCCGGCGACACCTTCATCCTTCTGGGTGAACCCACCGCAATTCAGACAACAGTGGAAAGATTACTGGATGGCAGCAATGAATGTGTATCACCGAAAGTGAATATTTAGTTTTCAGTGTTCAGTTTTCAGTTATGAAGATTATTCGTAATGAATTATTCGGGGAATTATTCGGAATTATTCGGGTACAGACTCAAATAATATTTTACTCTCAAACAGACGAAAATATTAGTGTCACTTCTATCCTTAATAATAAAAAAATGATACATAAAATTCATTAAACAGGCAATATCACAAGTAGAAAAATATGTTAAGGGTAATTCATTGATAAACTTGATGTGTCGCTGCTTTGCAACTTTATATCTTTTTTTACTTTTTCAATCTATTAACATGCCGCCACTCTGTGGCTGGTCGAAAAAATAATTACCTGCGCCATTCGCCATTACCTTTTCGAATACGGGTCTGCGGCGTCGCGCAGACCGTCGCCGAGGAAGTTCAGGAATAGGACGGTTATTATTATGAAGATTGCCGGGGTTAATAGCCATGGATACACCGCTATCGCCTGGACATTCTGGGCATCCCGCAACAATACACCCCAACTGGTCACCGGTGGACGCAGGCCCAACCCTAAAAAGCTCAATGCTGTTTCGCCGAGAATCATTGCCGGCACCGCCAGGGTAAGGCTGACGATGATGTGGCTCATACAGGCGGGCAGCAAGTGCTTGATTAAAATACGTCCCCTCCCCGACCCGGCGATTATGGCGGCGACTACGTAATCCTCATTTTTCAGTGACATTATTTTTCCGCGCACCTGGCGCGCGAGGGCGGTCCACCCGATGAATGACAGTACCGCTGTTATTCCCAAATATACCTGTATCGGCGACCATGACGACGGCAATGCCGCTGAAAGCGCCAGCCATAACGGAATTGCCGGAAATGAACGCAGCAACTCGATTAATCGCTGAATGAGATTATCAACCCAACCGCCAATATAACCGGACAAGGCGCCGATAGTTAATCCCAACAGGAACGATATGAATACGCCAAGCAAACCGATAGTTAATGATATTCGCGCGCCATACAGAATTCTGCTGAAGATATCGCGACCAAGCGCGTCTGTGCCAAATAGATAAACGGTGCCGTATTTGGTACCGAATAAATGAATATTGCCGGGTATAAAACCAATCAATTTGTAATCTTCGCCACGTACAAACCATTCCAATTTACCCGGGATTTCTTTCGGTTCATATTCGGCACGCCAGGTTACTTTGTCCTGTTTGCCGGTAAATTGTTCGACATTCATTAACCACCCGACTCGCTGCGGCGGAGAATAAATATTATTAAAGTCGCGATGATTAAGAGTATACGGCGCAAAAAACTCACAGAACATGGCAGTGGTATAAATAACCACCAGTACCCAAAAGGCAAAGAAAGCCAGTTTATGCTGACGAAATCGTATCATCATCAGTTTCCATTGCGCCATATATGCGGTTTTTACTTCAATGTTTGTCATTGGGCATTACCGGTGCGTATACGCGGATCAAGGACATATAGCAATATATCCGAAATCAAGGTGCCGATAACCGTTAAAACCGACATCATCATAATCAAGGTGCCGGCAAGATACATATCCTGATTCATTAGTGATTGCAAAAGCAGCGGGCCGGTGCTGGGCAGGCCCAAAACCATCTCGGTAACGGCGGCACCGGAAATGATACCCGGCAACACCCACCCAACGGTGCTGATAATGGGATTAATCGCCATGCGAACTGGATATTTCCACACCACCCGCCAGAAAGGAAGCCCGCGAGCAACGGCAGCTTTGACATAAGGTTTCTGCAGTTCATCCAGCAGATTGCCACGCATTACCCGAATCGTTGACGCGGCATTCGCCAATCCTACTATTAGTATAGGTGCCCATAAATGGCTTACTAAATCAAAAAACCTGCCGATAGACCACGGAGCAGACAAATATTTTGCCGAGAATAAACCACCGGGACTGATGCCGAAAAATGTATAAGATATATACAACAAGATTAACGCCAGCAGGAAATTTGGCGTGGCAACGCCTAAAAATGTGATAGTGGTGAATATGTAATCGCCGACGGAATATTGCCGCATAGCGGAATATATCCCAACCGGAATAGCAATCGCCCATGTCAGCAGCAAGGTTAAAACTGATAAAGTAACGGTGAGAATTATTCTTTCGCCAATCAGTTTCTTCACCGGTTTATTCCACTCAAACGACATACCGTAATCGCCGCGAATGACACCTTTTTTTACCCACTTTTCATGCGCGTCTTTCCTGCCAAACATCCAGTAGATATATTGCTTGTACCCGGGTTGATCCAGGTCATACTTTGCCCGCAGTGCCTCTGCCTGTTCAGACGATACGGTATCGCCAGTTTCCTGCAACGCGGAGATATATGACGTTAAATAATCACCCGGCGGTGCCTGGATGATAATGAATGTTAAAATGGATACGAGAAATAAGGTAGGAACCATCCACAGCAATCTTTTTAAAATCATTAATATCATTTGCCGCTGCCCCCATCTATGGCATAACATTCCGGCGCGGTGTTGCCGCCGCCACGAAACTGCCAGCCATTTATTGCCACTGCTGGCACATTGCGGAAATTATTATTAATTACGAATAACGACGGCACTTCCCCCACCGTTCCGATTACCCAGAGATTTTTTTTATTCAAATCTATTATCTGCTGAAATAATTTTTTCTGTTCTTTTTCGTCAGAAGTAGTATCTATCTGGGTATATAAATCCATACATTTCTGAATGTCTGCCGGCGGCTTTATCCCTTTCTTGCCACCAGACCGGAACCAGGTAGCATACCCCGGCGCCTGGTTGGACTCTTTACTGTAGGGGAAAAACCAGCGCGGATCCAGTACCGGCATCTGTTCATCGGCACCATACCATACTGCCGCGTCGTGAAGCATCGCGTCTTTGCGCTGATAAAACAGTTGCCTTGCTTCCAATTTTATATCGGTTTTCACCCCTACCGCGTTCCAATTGTCAGCCACCATCTGAAGCGCGGTTGGGTTGCAAGCCATCCCGTTTGCCTCAATAGTAATAGACAATGGCTTTCCGCTGGGCAGCAGCCGGAAACCACTGCTGTCTTTTTTGCTTAATCCCATTTCATCCAGCATTTTATTGGCTTTATCCGGCAAAAACTCTGTATAAATCTTTTCATATTCCGCGTCGTAATATGGCGAACTTTTCGGCGGAGAAACCTGACGCGGGGTAGCCTGACCAAAATAACAGACTTTATTTATCGCGTCGCGGTCGATTGCATGGCTCATCGCTATGCGAAATATGCGGTTATTAAATACGACATTTTTTTCCGGGTCTTTGCTGTTTAAGTTTAACGCAATTACATTCACTCCGCCATTGGAATCATACCAATATAACAGATGATACCCGCCTTTCTGGGCATGTTCTTTCAACAAAGGATGATTTTCAAACTTGATATGGCGGTCCTGCAACCCTATCTCACCATTAATCGCCTTAAGATTTATGGTTTCCGCGTCAAATATTTCAAAGGTTATTTTATCAATATATGGCAATTGATTCCCTTTATCATCGATTTTCCAATAGTAAGGATTGCGTTGCAGAATTATCGGGCGTGCCGGTGGTGGTTGTACCACTACCCAGGGCCATAAGCGCGGATGATCTGGATTTGTCCAATCGCGCGCGTCGGCAAAAAGCTGGTACCAGAAATCAAAACCTTTTTCCCGCGCCATTTTATCCAACTCTTTTGCCAGGGTATAACTGGGATGAAACTTGCGCAGATAATGTGCCGGACAATCAATCATATCGGTGCCGGGCATACCCGCCAATAACTGTTCAAACCTGCCAAATGGAACTGCGAATATAAACTTGATGGTATATTTATCAATAACCTGCAACTGCATCAATTTACCACCGCGCTTGTATTCCCGCGGAATAGCCGGGGTTAAATCTTTATTTTGCAATACATCGTTATACCAGAATAATATATCATCAGTGGTGAAAGGTTCGCCGTCCGACCATTTAACCCCGCGCCGCAAATATACCGTAACTGTTTTGTTATCAGTGCTGACTTCCCATTTGCTGGCGAGATTCGGCAGCAATTTATCTGCCTGCGGACTCCAGCGCAAAATATTGCCATACGGTATGCGATGAGCTATATATGGCTGAATATCAGCAAGTTCAGTGCCAAACCGACGCCAGGTACCGCCATACGGACCATGCTGGGATGGTGGAATTATGACTTGCGGATTCTCCGGTAATCTATTGGCAACCGGCGGCAGCTTCCCTGACTTCGTTAATTCATCCAGCATAGGAGCCTGGTGATAATCCTGTTTACCGGATAATTCAGCAACCTTATGAAAAGTTGTTGCATCATGATATACCTGATCAGTCACATTTTCTTTTCGTATCCCGGACAGATAAAAAGATACCCAGGCTGTTGTCTGTATTACTATAATAAAAAATAATACCACCCCAACAACCCAGGAAATAGTTGATGCTATTTGACTGGTTTTATTTTGCTTCATTAATTTTTTCTAATAAACTGCTTAATTCTTCTGTTGTTATATTTGACACCGCAATTTTCTTAAGTTTCCCGGTTGCCCCGCCAGCGATGGATAATCGTGACTTTGGCAAATGCAATGCGTCAGCGATAACCTTTATTACCGCTTCATTTGCCGCGCCTTCAACAGGTGGTGATGAGACAGAAACAACAATTAATCCATCCTTCTTTATTGCTTCATTTTTTTTTGCTTTCGGTTTTACAGTTATATGAAACGCGGCTTCTGCCATTAAGATTTTCCGACAACTGGTGATAACAAACGATCCACTAAATATTCGTTATATGCCGGTAAATCTTTCCATTTTATGGCAACATCAATCGGCAAGCCTGAGTCGTCTATACGAGTATAACCTTTATCATCAACTTTCATGTTAATTCTATCAATTTGCAGGTATTCATTTGAATATGCAAGATGAACTGCTACAGTATCAAATAGAATTGATGAACGTTCCGGAGTGTTATATCCTGAATTATGTTTTGACCAGATGATATAGTTTTCTATTACCGCCTGCATTAATTTATCATCTGATTTTAATATTTTCTGGTATAACTCACCATCCAAAACAACTCTTCCGCAGGTATCTAATGGAGTAATTACCGGTTTCACCCAATTTGCGGAAAATACCGTTTGAGCTCCATGAATATCAACTTCCACATTATACTCAGGGACAGTCTCACCCGGTTCCGGTACACCATTCCAACGCCAGTTAAACGCGCCATGCATACCGACAAAACGCGTTTTAGCGGCTATTTTCGGCTCCCGGCGAAGTGCTTCAGCGATATTTGGCATCGGTCCGATACAAACCAGTGTTATAATATCGTCTGACTGCATAATTGTATTAATAATCGCCTGTACGCCATCTTCATATACAATGCCGGGATAATCTTTCAATGAATAATCTTTTACCCAATCATATTGCGCATATCGGGAACAACTTTCATAAACATCATCAAGTTTTATGCCCACACCAACCGGGATATCTGTTCTGTCAGCGACTTCCAAAAATTTCGCTATCAATTTCGCGCGATATTCGGTATTGTGGGTATCAGAAACAACCAATTTAACATCAAACTCCGGCGATTTTAACAACATCGCCAATGCCCAACTGTCATCGATATCAGTACCGATATCAGTGTCTAAAATAATTGGTATTTTTTTCATTTTTTCATTTTCCTTTTTACAATATCGTTTATTGTTTCAACCATTTCATTTAAACGGTATGGTTTGGCTAATCTGCCAACAAAGCCATGATTTATATAATTAGTCATTATAGGGTCTGTCGCGTAGCCGCTTGTAGCCACTGCCATAAATTCCGGGTCTAATTTGTGTATTTTCTTCAAAGTTTCATCGCCACCCATACCACCTGGAACAGTAAGGTCAAAAATACCCATTTCATAAGGTTCATTTATTTCCTGCGCATATTTCCAGGCATTAAATGCCGACTTTCCATCACCAAATGCACCAACTTGATGTCCCAAACCCTCAAGCAATTCTGTAAGTACCTTTGCGATAATGCGTTCATCATCCATTACTAAAATCTTCATCTGTGATAAATTATGCTGCTTATCAACATGATTTTCCTTAACAGGGTGGGCATTTAAAACCGCCGGCAAATACACAGAAAATATTGAACCAATTCCAACTTTTGAAGATACAGCAACATGGCCTTCATGACCGCGAATAATGGAAAATACTGACGCCAATCCTAAACCAGAACCACGCTGCTTGGTAGTGAAAAACGGGTCAAATATTTTATCCTGCATCTCAATTGGTATACCAACGCCTTCGTCTGCCACATCTATCTTAACATAATGCCCCGCTGCCAACAACATTCCATTATTATCATTCAAGGTAATATTGCTGCACGAAAGATTTACTATTCCGCCTTGCGGCATTGCCTGGTCTGCATTTAACAATAAATTATGCAAAACTTGCGATATTTGCCCGGCGTCTGCCATAACCATCCAGATATCTTGTGACATATCGATATTGCATCGTGTCCGCGAGCCAGATAATGCAAATGTTACTGTCTCAGGTATTATGTCATTTAAACACATCAATTCGCGAAGTGGAGTGCCGCCACGGGCAAATGTCAACAATTGCTGTGTTAAATCTTTAGCTCTGATTGCCGCAGTTTCAGCATCTGCGATATTTTCCGCCGCTTTTTCAATTTTATTCAATTCTAAATTAATCGCCGCCAATCCAGTGTTGCCGGTAATAGCTGTCAGCATATTATTAAAGTCATGTGCCAAACCGCCGGCTAAAACACCCAGTGACTCTAACTTCGTAATCTTCTGCATTTCCGCATGAAGCCGATTTTCTTCTGTAACATCACGAAATACCAGCACTACACCAATAATCCGGCTTCTTCTATCACGTATAGGTGCACCACTATCCGCAACCATTCTTTCAGTGCCATCTTTTGCTATCATTACTGTACGTGCCGGCAATTCAATAGCACCGCCAATCCGTAAAACCTTTTCTACCGGGTTTTCACAAAGTTCACGGGTGATTTCATTTACAATATTAAATATTTCATGCAAAGGTTTGCCAATTGCATCCGCCTGTTTCCATCCGGTTAAGTCTTCAGATACTCGATTCATTAATACTACTGCGCCATTTGTATCTGTCGCTATTACCCCATCACCAATGCTGCGCAGTGTTACTGCTAATCTTTCACGTTCATTATCTAATGCTTCTTCAATCTGTTTCTTGCGGACAATTTTCCACATTTCCTGTATTAATACAGATAATATCAAAATGTCATTCTCGGTATATTCATCTTTTTTATTACCGACACCGACTAACATTACAATTTTTTCTTCATCAAATATAGGTACGCTTAAATGTCGTGTTAATTTAACATGTCCTACCGGCAGACCGCGTTTATATTCGTTTTGAGATTCATAATCATTTGTAATAATTGGCCTTTTTTGACGAACAGACTCTCCCCATAATCCAGCTTCTGTGATTTTATATAATATAGGCTTATTTGATACTCTGCATTCAGCCATTGCCTGATGCGACCAGCTAAGCATATTCAAGGTGTTTTCTTCTTCATTTACCATTGCAATATAACCGATTTGGCTGCGTGATAATTTAACAACTTCTTCCAAAGCATATTTCGCAATATCAAAAACCTGCATATCAATTTGTTGATTTAATTTCAATAATGCTGCCAATCGTTCTTCGTTTAATTTCTGTTCTTCTTCATGTTTAATTTTTTCTGTAATATCCTGAGCGGCAGCAAATATTTTCTTATCTTCAGTCGAGTTTGCGTTCCATTCAAGCCAGATATAATGTCCATCCTTGCAGCGAAATCTATTTTTAAAATTAACCAGAGGACGACCGGCAGATAATTCATCCATGGCACATTGCGCACCTGCTATATCATCTGGATATAGGAAATCTGTAAAAGGAGCTGCTAATAGCTCTTCTATGCTGTAACCGGTAACTTCTTGCCACTTTCTGTTAATCTTGGTGTAATAACCTTTGTAATTAGCGATACACAGCATATTTATAGAGATATTAAAGAAATTTTCAAGTTCATCTTTTTTATCCTTCAATTCCCGTTCCCGCTTAATTAATTCAGAAATGTCATGAAAAATTGTGGCAAACTGATTATCAGAGGGTTTTACAACCGTAATGCGGAAAAATTTATCCATGGGCGGAAAGTAAGTTTCAAAGGAGACTGCTTTTCCATTTTTTGCAACACCAGCAAATAAATCAAAGTATGGGGGTTGATCAGTTTTATACGCGTCACAGCTTAGTTTGCCTATTGCTTCGTTTCTTTTGACACCAGTATGCAATTCATAGGCAGGATTAATATCAATTATTCTATATTCTACAGCATTTCCGTTTTCATCATTAATTAGTTCGTGTATTGCCACACCCTCAGCCATTGACTCAAATAATGCACTAAACTTATTGTCGATATTGCTCGAATCTGAATCAGTTAAATTACACTTATTATTGTCATTCATCGAAGACATCGCAACCTCCTACCTGACTACATTCTGCATATTTTATCAAATAGAAGGTGAAAATAATAGCTAAAAAACGGCTAAATAGATTAAATATTCATCAAGAAAAACAACATAAAACAACTTTATGCAAGCAATTAAAACAGCTATTCAACTTCTGGTCCCGCAAATGACATTATCTTATTCACATAATTCTGTGTTTCTGGATACGGTGGGACACCATTAAAGCGCAAAACCGCACCCGGACCTGCGTTATATGCTGCCAATGCCTTTTTCTCGTCACCGTTGAATCTATCTAATTGCTGGCGAAGGTATTTTGCTCCACCCATCAAATTCTGTTCGGGGTCAAACGGGTCTGATACCCCCAAAGCATTTGCCGTATTAGGCATTAACTGCATCAATCCTTCTGCACCTTTACTGCTGACTGCATCAGGATTATATCCTGATTCAACTTGAACGACAGCTTCCAGCAATTCAGGACGCAAATTATTTTCTTTGGCAGCTTTCTTAATCATATCGCGTATATTTGCCACCGGTATATTTCGCATATTACGCACCTGATGTGATGGTGGTGCTGAAGTAATATTCTGTTGCATAACTTGGGCAAACTCAGTCAAATTCAACCCTTCGTTTTGACCGGTAGAATCAACCGACTTTATTTTAGCTTCTATTTCAGAAATGCGTTGTAATACGCTATTCAAATTCGCTGGTACTGGTGAATCCATATTTTATATCTCCGTCTGATTTCTTGCCCGTTCCATAGCCTCGCGCGATATTCGCGGATTTACAGCCTCTTCCATAATCTGCAATTCCTCACGCGCCACTTCATGCTGATACAATGTCATCTGTTTATCGCGCAGTTGATCCAACACCTTCCGCGCCCGCATTGATTCCAATACTTTTTGCTGCTGCTTTTGCAGTTTATTTTCAATTTCCGTCAATTCACATTGCAACCCGAAAAAATCATCGTTTATAGCATCCAGTCTATTATGCATGTCTACCATTTCACGAGGGTCAAATGGATCTTTTTGAAAATCTGACATAATTTGCAAATGCAGAAGGCGTATCTCATCCTGTTGCGATATTTCTTGTTCTTTACGCCACTTTTCATTTTGAACCGCAGCTAATATTCGCAATTGCTTTTCTTCTTCCTCGCGACGATGGTCTAATACTACCTGTAATCTAAATGCGAATTTTCTCATAACTGGCTAACCTGCCGTTCATTCACATTTGCCATATTTAACAGGTATGATTCCGTTTCTTCCCAATCAGATCTTTCATGCGGTGGTTGAACAAGAAAGTCATTCACTCTATCAATATTCAATATTGCAGCATCAATGCGCGGGTTGCTGCCATGGGCATAAGCTCCAATGGATATTAAATCTTCTGATTGTCGGTAAGTAGCCAATATTTCACGCATCCATGTCGCTGACTTCATGTGTTCCTGTGATACCAGATCCGGCATCAATCTGCTGACAGAAGGCAATATATCAATAGCTGGATAATGCCCTTTTGCCGCTAATGCGCGTGACAATACAATATGTCCATCCAGAATACCGCGCACTGTATCTGCAACCGGTTCATTCATATCATCGCCTTCAACCAAAACAGTATATAATCCTGTAATCGTTCCTCTATCCCCTGCGCCAGCACGTTCAAGCAGTTTTGGCAGTACAGCAAAAACAGAAGGGGTATATCCGCGGGTTGTGGGTGGTTCACCGACAGCAAGGCCTACCTCTCGCTGTGCCCAGGCAAAACGTGTTATCGAATCCATAGTCAACATTACATCCATTCCCTGATCGCGAAAAAACTCGGCAATAGTAGTGGCTACCATTGCACCTTGCAAACGTTGAATTGACGGCTGGTCTGAAGTAGCAACTACAACAACTGAACGTTTCATTCCTTCCTCGCCAAGTCTTTTTTCAATAAATTCCCGTACTTCCCGTCCGCGTTCGCCAATTAATCCAATGACATTTACATCTGCACTGGAAGTTCTGGCAATCATGCCTAACAATGTTGATTTTCCGACACCGGAACCGGCAAAAATTCCCACCCGCTGTCCCTTGCCGCAGGTTAAAATACCATCAATTGCACGCACACCAAAGCGCAATGGCGTTTCAATAGATTTTCGTTGCAGTGGATGCGGTGGTGTTTGAAAGACAGGATATTCTGCCTCGGGAAAAATTGGTCCCTTGCCATCAATCGGATTGCCCAAGCCGTCCAGCACACGTCCAAGCAATTCCATGCCAACCTTTACTGTTCTTGAAGCACCGGTGCCGACGACTTCGTTGCCATTAGCTATCTGTTCGACGTCTGCAAGCGGCATTAACAATACGCGATTTTCACGAAATCCAACTACCTGCGAAGGTACCGGACGACGATTTCTGCCGGTAATAATATGACAAATTTCACCAATACTTACCTGCGGACCCATTGATTCAACAACTATTCCAACAACTTGAACAACTTTGCCATTCATTTGAATTGTATTCAGGCGGCGCACTATTCCAATAAATTTTGAGAGATCAGGAGTTTTCATTTCCATCGTATTCCGCCTCCGCAGCATCAAGCAATGCCTTTTTAACCACATTCAATTGCGATGACGGTCTGGCATCTAAGGTACCACTGACGGTTTCTATCTGAACTCCACCCCGCTCTATTCTTCTATCATCATGTATCTGTAAATCCTTAACTCCATCAACTTCTAATATCAAGTCATTCTTTTTATTCAAAAAGATATGCATATCATGTGGATTTACAACTACTGTTACCTGGTCTCTCTCCCGTAATCTTTTCAAACAATTGCGGGTTAAATCCAGCAACATTTCCGGATTCATTTTTAATTGCTGGGTTAATATCTTCTCTGATATCGCAATCGCTAAATTTAGCAATTCTTGTTCAGAACTTTCATAAAACGCATCACGGTCATTATTCACTTCAACGACCAGATTCTCTATATTCCTTACAATATCGCGATATTCATCTTCGGCTTGTTTTATGCCAGTTTCATATCCATCTTTTCTGGCTCTTTCGCGAATTTCTACTCCATCAGAATCAGCCAATGCCCGTATAGCATCAGCTTCCCGTTGTGCGGCATTAATTATTTCAGCGACCTTATCCTCAACAGAAACTCCACACTCTTCATCGTATGATGATTCTGATATAAGATTTACCGGCTGCCAACACTCACCTATATATTCAGTACTTCTAATGACTTTCGACTGCATAACGTGCTATCACACTTTCTTCTTTTCGGAATGACAGATAATTCATCACTGCGCTGGCAACAGATTCTTGTGCCTGGTTTATCTCGCTTAATGGCCGAACAGATGCCTTTCTCTGCAATGACATACGGCGAGACAGCGGCAATGCTGAAACTATCTTTCGTTTTAATTCATCATCAGCCCCAATTAATGCAATTGAAATATCATTAATATTCACATTGCTTAATGCGGGACGTAAAATAGTCATGTCGATACGGATAAAATCAAAGAATGATACCCGATGTTCTGTTTCCGGCGTTTCCGGCATTGGCACATCGACATTTACAACAGGTTTAACTACTGGCTTTTCTACTTCAATACTGATAAATCCATCTTTTCGCATTTTATCAGCTTTTGATTTAAATGCTTTGTCTAACTGCGACATTGCTTCAATGCCAGGTGCTGATAAGATAGTGACCTTTTTTGCTATTTCAATTTTCTTGTCATCAGGCATCATATCTAAAGTTGATGCGGCATTTTCGGCAGACATACTCAATAGCAGCATAGCCGCAATATGCGCGGGTTCACCATCCAACAATTTAACAGCCATATCCGGTGTCAGATTATTTATAAAATCAACCTGATGCGGACGGGAAGAAACCTGTCCGATTATCTCGTCAGCTTTTTCACCACCCAACGCCTTATCCAGTACCTGTCTTGCAAAGGTGAAGCCGGCATTTCTGCGTTCTTCAGCGTTTACCCGAGTCTGAAACTCCCTCAAAACCGCTCTTCTGGCATGTTGTGGTATAGAATCTATATGTATTAAGTCATGAGTGATACGCGATACTTCATCTGCAGATAATATTTCTAAAACTGCGGCGGCTTTTTCTTCACCCAACGCTACTAATAAAGTGGCAATTTTCTGTGTTTTTGTTAATGGCATTACCGGTCTGGTATCATTCATATTTATCACCCTGCCTTGTTATTCATCAGATAACATCCCTTTAATAACAGTCGCTACCCTTTTAGGGTCTAATTCAGCTAATTGAGTATCGGAAAATCGAGACTGGCTTTGCGGAATACCAAGAGAACTATACATATTTTGCATCGCGTCAGTTGGCTGTCCATCCGGTGTTACAAAATTTGGTAATTGATTATATGTTTGGGAATTATTAGTTAATTCAGCATAGTTGATTTCTGCTGGCGGTAAATATTTTCCCTGTACCGGTGCGAGAGTTGCACGGTAAATTGACATCAAAACAACTAAGAAGATTACTGTCACAAGTATACCGGCACCCCATTTTACACCCATCATTATCATAGACATACGATCTTGTTTTTGTGCATCTTCTGCTTCCGTTTTAGAGAATGTCTGGTCAAACTCAACTGAAGTTGCTGTAACTTTGGCTACATTTACCCCTACAACAGCTGCGACATTTGCCCTTAAATCTTCAATTTTCTGCGTAACTGTTTTATCAACCATCAGCGATATTGTCACATCATCTATTTGTCCGGGTGGAATATCTTCTTTTTCTACCCGTTTTGATATCTTGTAATTTACATTCTTTTCCTTGCGGGAATATCCACCAGATTTACTATTTCCTCCCCCACCTAATAAACCACCTGGCGCGAGCATACTGGTAACTCCACCTATTCCGCCAGTTGAATTCCCATAAGTTTCTTCTGTTGAACGCTCGTTTTCCAAAACGCCGGTAATTTGACCGGCAGCATTCTGATTTGGAGTGAATATTTCGTTTTCAACAACTTTATGATTGAAGTTAATCTTTGCTGAAGCACGAACCATTGATTTGTTTGGACCGAGAACTCGATCAAGCATTGACTGAACACGCTGTTCAATTTGCGATTCTATCGATCTTTGTACCCGCATTCGGTTATCACCGCTGCCACCGGATCCGTTAACATCAGCAAATTCTGTTAACAGATTTCCATATTGGTCTACTACGCGAACATTTTCAGGTTTTAAACCTTCAACTGAAGATGAAACAAGATTAACAATAGCTTTCACTTCATTTGTATTGAGTGATTTTTCACGAAGTGTTACTAAAATAGATGCTGATGTTGGCTGGTCATCATTGGCAAGTGCGCGTTTTTCCGGCATGGCAAGCATTACATTTGCACTACGGACAGACTTTAATTTTGCAATTATACGCGCTAATTC
>Ga0194052_1000272_pt1 | contig 36193 bp, 32 predicted proteins | sample SepL226m_MetaG_FD_160117 | JGI IMG/M metagenome (GOLD analysis project Ga0194052, IMG submission 160117) | Anoxic zone freshwater microbial communities from boreal shield lake in IISD Experimental Lakes Area, Ontario, Canada - Sep2016-L227-6m | ecosystem: Environmental > Aquatic > Freshwater >...
GACTTAAATGCAACATCTATCCCCCCTAAGCTATTATCTTCATTCACTTTTGCTAAGCAATTATAAATTTCATCTGAGCTTATGAGATGTTTTTTTATAAACCTGCTAATTTTTAATCTGTTTGATATTTCGTTAATATCTTTTTTTGAATTAACCGATGATATTAACCAGGTTAATCGTAATAGTTGAGGAGAAATTACATTATTTTCACTTATAAGTTTTTCTATTTTATTAATATTTACTAATATAGGTGTATGCCAATTATCATTTATTGATGGTAGCAAATTGATTGATTTAATTCTTTTAATGACTTGTTCAGTGAACTTATTATTACAGATTTGCTTTATTTCATTAAAAATTCTTTCACCGCTTACTTTATCAACGATTCGTTTTGATATCGCATCTTTAGCTAGTTCAATTGTATGGTTATTAATTGTAAAACCTAATTTAGATTCAAAACGCACAGCTCTGAAAATTCGTGTAGGATCAGAAATGAAGGAGCTATCATGTAATATCCGAATTACTTTATTTTGTATATCATCAAGACCATTGAAATAATCAATAACATCACCATGGTTATTACCGCTTAATTTCATTGCCATTGCATTTATTGTAAAATCTCTGCGGTATAAATCATCTTGGATAGAACCTGGTGAAGTAATTGGCAGTGCTCCAGGATAAAGATAATATTCTTTTCTGCATGATGTAAAATCATATTTCCTGCCAGATGGCAGGAATAATACCGCGGTGAAAAAAGAATCGTGTATTAACAGCTTACCACCAGTATACTTTATTATAACTTTTACAAAGACAGTTGCATCGCCATCTACCATAATGTCTGCGTCTGCAACAGTCCTGCCAATAATGATATCTCTAACAGCTCCGCCAACAAGATATATATTTAGATCTTCTTTATTGGCTATATCTGCAAATAATTGTAGATCGATCTGCATTTCATTTGAAATTCTATTTTTATATTCTTGCCAAATATTCATGAGTTTTCTTTCAACAATTTTATATTAAGTGATTTTACTAAAAATATCATACCTATAACAGTTATACTGCCAGCACAAATTAAAATAATAAACTTATGTATTTCTGAAGTTATAAACATTCTACTGACAGAAAGTATTGTAGTCACAAGAATATACCAGGCATAATCAGCAAGAATATGACCGATGAAAAATACAGTCCATGCTTTATCACCACTCTTGTCTATTTGCGTTGTAATTAAACCTATACCTGCAGTACCCCACCAAATATACCATGTTGGATTTGTAACTGAAATGACAAAACCTGCTAACATTAATTTCCATATTGATAAGGGGTCTTGCTTTGTCATATTTAGAGCAAAAGAACCATTAATCGCAGTGTAAATCATGTTATAAGCAAAATATAGAAGTACAACACCGCCAACGATACCGATTATTTTTGAAATAACAGGACGTGTTAAAAAGTTGCCGGCACCATATCGAATTAAAAAAAGAAGTATTATTTCCCCTATTGCATGGCCATTAATAAGCCAAAATCCTGCTGTCCATCCTACTATCAATGCTTGTTGAATTGCGATTGCAAATAATGGTCCAGGCATTACTGCTCCAGATAAACCTACTAAAAATGATACAATTGCAATCTTGAAAAATTTCATTTTCTACTATTCTTTATTTCTTTAATAAAATCACGTGTTGCAGTTTTCATATTTCGCGCTCGTGTAATTGCGCTTATTACAGCGATGCCATCAGCACCGTTTTCTACTAATTCAGAAATCTTAGAGATAGTGATACCGCCGATAGCCACAACAGGTATTTTCACAACTTGTTTAATCTCTCGTATGATATCAATTCCAATAGGGTCTCCTGCATCACTCTTACTGTTAGTGCCATAAATACAACCTACGCCAATGTATGACGCGCCTTCTGCTTCAGCTTCAATAGCTTCTTCGATAGAGCCTGTAGATGCCCCAATTATCGCCATTGGACCCATTAACCTTCTCGCAACACTAACAGGCATATCGTCAGGGCCTAAATGAACTCCATCTGCCTTTACAGCTAATGCTATATCAACCCTATCGTTAATTATTAATGCTTTACCATATTTTTTTGCTATTTCTGAAATCGCACGAGCATTATTATACATTTCAATAGTTGAAACATTTTTATGTCGATATTGAACTACGCCGGCACCTCCAGCATAAGCAGCTTCAGCGATAGAAATATGGGTAACATCACCATAGTTTACTGTAACAACATATAGCGATAAATCAAGCGGGAAATTTAATAATCTTGCCATAAACTACCTATTCGACATTAAAGGTGTAACATCTTTACACTGTGCTTCACCATGATTCGCACAACCTGCACATGATTTTACTATCATACCGTTATATTCTGGTTCAATAACTGAGCCAGGTTCAATAACCTGGAAAATTTCCGGGTTCCAATTTCCATCAACAAAATCGTAAAATAGTTTAGGATCGCCTTTTACTTCGTCATAATTCCAGCCTAAATATTCCGCGCATTCACGGGTATATTTCTTATCAGATTCGGAAGTTACCAGTTCCCAATCGATATAAGTAGCCCAATTATAGCCTTTGTACCACCCCTGTTCTACTTCCATCAAATATTCAGCATTATCTTCACCATAAACGTCAACATAATGCTGAAATGTATTATCATAACGTTCTTTACCAGGTTGCAATGTACGCTCAATCCATCCACTACTATACCAATATATACCAGCATGGTTATCAAAATACTCCTGATACTTGTCTTTAGAACCTAATAATAACGAAACGCAATCGTGAGCACGTGGAATAACAAGCGGTACAGTATATGAATGTAACCCGACAACACCGTTACTGCATAAAGCATAACCTAATAATATCGCGTCAAACTTGCGTTCTTGTGCATTTGGGCCATCAATTCTATCAATTTCTTTCTGTACACCTGCACGTAAATTATCTGGGATATTATGTAATCCCTGGGGCATCCAAATTGCATCTAATACTACAGGCGATCTGGAAGCAGAGATACAAAACTCTCTGAATAAAACTTCACAACCGATAAATGCGTATCTCATTAATTATTTCCCTTCGTATGGTGCAAGCCAGTTTGCTGAAGAGCCTTCCTGACCTGGTAACATTAATGAAATTGAAGTTCCTTTATTACCATGAATTTCCGGAATAAATCTACAAATAGTTTTAACTTCTAATACACTTCCATATTTGGGATGGTTTATTATTTTTCCATTTTCAGGAATTTTATTACCTTTAAATTCATAATAAAAAGTAATTTCGCAATTTTTATATTCTGAATCATCATCTAACGGCCATGGCTGCCCACTTATTGAATCAATTTTCCAACCTTTCATTCTATACTTAAACATCTGATCCCAATAAACAGGCAAAATATTCTTAGTGTCTTTATAATACATTTCAACCTTTGCTTTATCCTGTTGTTGAACAGCATTTAATAAATCCTTAAAATAAGAATATAAAAACTTATTTTGGACGTATGAAGGATATCCAAATCCCATGATTGAACACAGTACAACAATAATTAAAAGAATGGTTTGTAATTTTCGTTTTTGTTTCATAATATAATCCTCTATAAACAAGATACCAAAAATAGAGACGATTAAAAAGATATTTTTGCATAAAACTTATAATAATATGGAAATCAAGTGATATTTTTAGCTGAAATTGGTAAAATATACATAGAACATGTTTAACGGAGAAGAAAATGAGAAATATTTATAGTGGTCAGTTAATAGCTGAAGGGTTGCGATTCGGGATAGTTATTGGCAGGTTTAATGACTTTATCACTGGCAGGCTACTCGCTGGAGCACAAGATGCACTGCAACGTCATGGTGTTGATATAGATACGCAGGTTGATGTTGCTTATGTACCTGGGGCTTATGAAATTCCACTATTAGTTAAAAAGATGGCTGAGTCTAAGAAATATGATGCTGTTATATGCCTTGGTGCTGTTATTCGCGGTTCAACACCACATTTTGACTATGTTGCAGCAGAAGTATCAAAAGGCGTGGCATCTGTAAGTCTTGGCACCGGCGTTCCTTGTATTTTCGGCGTTTTAACAACAGACACCATTGAACAAGCCGTTGAACGTGCTGGAACTAAAAGTGGTAATAAAGGTTGGGATGCAGCCGTAGCAGCTATAGAAATGGCTAATTTAATAAAACAGTTGGAGGGATAAAATCCCAATGGACACACAAACAACAAATTATAACCCGCGTCCCAAGAAACGCGGACCATCATCAGGCGCAGTTATATTTTTAGCTGTATTTTTTGGAATTATTGGTGGTATTGCTGGTACTGTAGGTACCATGTGGGCTATTCAAAACAATAAGATTAATATAGCATCAATGGGACCAAATCCGAGTGTATCACCAGGATTACCGCAAAATATTAATACTAATAAAACAAGTTTTTTCTCATCTGGGAGTTCATTTGCAGATATTGCTGATGAATGGAATGATTCCGTTGTAAATGTTAACACTATGAAACAGGTTAACGACCCGATGTCAATGTTTTTCGGTGGCGGCCCACAACAAGTTAAAGGGTTAGGAACTGGCGTTATAGTTGATAAAAATGGTTATATATTAACTAATTTTCATGTTGCCGGTGATGCTGATAATATAACTGTCACTGTATTAAAGAAAGATAAAAACTCTCCAGATAAAGTTATTTCAAAACAATACAAAGCAACTTTTATTGCTGGTGATAAAACAGAAGATTTAGCTGTAATAAAAATACAGGCATCCAATGATTTAAAACCTATTGTATTTGGAAAGTCTTCTTTACTTAGACCTGGCGACCCGGTAATGGCAATTGGAAATCCTTTTGGATTTGAACATACTGTTTCTGTTGGTGTTGTCAGTGCGCTTAATCGCAGTTTGCCGGTAGATGAATCAAATGTTATGCGCGGTATGATTCAAACAGACGCTTCAATTAACCCGGGTAACAGTGGCGGCCCATTAATGAATGCTCGTGGTGAATTAGTTGGAATAAATACTGCAGTTTTCCTTGGTCAAGGCAATGGTCCTCAAGCAACCGGCATCGGATTCGCGATACCAAGTGATCGTGCTGTATTAGTGATGACAGATCTGCGTACTAAAGGTCATGTTTCTCACCCATACGTTGGTGTATCATATCAATTAATTACACCAGAATTACAAGACCAACTTCATTTACCGATATCAACCGGAATATATATAAATGATTCTATGAAAAATAGCCCTGCTTCAAAATCTGGTATAAAGAAAGGCGACTGCTATACCGAAATTGATGGCATAGCATTATCAACCCAGAATTCATTAAGTGAATATATTGCGAAGAAGAATATCGGAGATTCAGTATCTTTGAAAGGCATGAGATGGGATGGTTCTAAATGGGGAGAATTTACAGTAAAGATTAAACTTGAAGAAAAGCCAAATCAAGCTGTAAAAGCACCGACTCAGCAAGAAACTCCTAATAATTTCCCCTTCCCGTTTACATTGCCGTAAAGTAATTAATGGATAAATATTTCGGTAGAACTGAATTAGTTCTTGGTTCAGATGGAATGAATAAACTGAAAGATGCCCGCATTGCCTTGTTCGGATTAGGCGGTGTGGGTTCTTTTGCATTTGAGGCATTGGTGAGAAGTGGTGTGGGATATATTCAGGTGACTGATTTTGATAAAGTTTCCAGTAGTAATTTTAATCGTCAATTGTTAGCATTACACTCTTCAGAAGGCATACAAAAAGTTGAAGTTGCTAAGAAACGTGCTGAGGATATCAATCCAAATGTAGTCATAAATGCACATGCAGAATTTTTTCATATTGAAACAGCTGATGACCTTCTTTCTTCAGACATTAATTTTGTTATTGATGCAATAGATAGTGTCGGGCCAAAAACAGAATTATTATATCAATGCACACAACGAAAGATTCCAGTTATTACTTCAATGGGTGCATCCGCGCGTACAGACCCAACTTTAGTCCGTATCGGTTCATTATGGCAAACAACCAATTGTCCCCTTGCAAGAGCGATTAGACGCAACCTGCGCAAACGTGGAGTTAATGCAGACATCACAGCAGTGTATTCTATTGAAGATTCTTTAGATACATATTCACCAGAAGAGATAAATGAACAACCAGATTTTTCATTTGAACGCGGAAGGAAAAGAAGAGTTTTGCCAAGTATGGGAATATTACCTGGTATAATGGGACTAATGTTAGCTAATTATGTAATATTACAATTGTCTGGATATAAACCACAAATAGAGATTTATTGTGTCAAAGATAATGAGGATTTATTATGAAATATTTGATTCTTTTATGCTGCCTTTTATGTGTAATAACAATTTCGGCATTAACACCTGCTGAAAGATTAAATCTTATTGGATCAGCAGATATAGTTGCAACCGGTAAAGTACTTGCAGAAACCATATCATATCCTTTACGAACTGATGAACCATTTAGAAACATAAGTGTGAAAGTTGATGAACAATACAAAGGTGGAGTTAAATCATTATTTAATATTAAAATTAGTGAAAATGAACCATCATTAAAAGTTGGCAGTAAATATATCTTTTTCTTAAAATATTCATTGGGTGCAAATAACATTATTCCATTACAAAAAAATAATTGGTGTTTTAGTGAGGGTGTGGATTATTTATTGTTAATTGATCTTGTGAAAAGATATCCGATTTCTATCGATATAACAAATCCTGAAGCAACATTTTTATATAGCAAAAAGAATTTTATCAAGTGTAAGATAAATAAAATTCCAGATGCTAAAGTTGAAATTACAGGTTTAAAACTCAACCTGATAGTATCTACTGAAGTTAAGAATGCCAGCAATGTAAATTTACCAGCTTTAATTGCTTTGGATAAAGTTAATATGATTAAAATAACTGATAAAGTGACTTCATTTGATATCCCGTTGAAGTTAAGAAATACTGAAGATAAAGATGATTATCAGGTTGTAATCCAACCAATCTTTTATTTAAAAATTAATGGTATAGCTTGTGAGTATTCTGGCGGAATTACTATGTATTATATAAGCGACAATGAACTTTAAAGTCTAAAGGCGGGGGATAGCCCCCGCCTTTAGATGAAGATTTCAACCTTTTCGATGATCAATTATTCTTTTTGCTTTACCTTCGCTGCGTTCAATTGTTTTAGGCTCAACTAATTTAACTCTGCATGTTATACTCAACACTGATGCTAATTCATTGGTGATTTTTCGAGCAAGAGTTTCAAGTGATCTGATATCATCTTTCAATACAGATTCAGTTACCTCTACCCATACTTCCATTTCATCCATGACACCTTCGCGTCGAACATGAATCTGATAATGCGGAGCAGTTCCTTCTATATTAACCAGGACGTCTTCTATTTGTGATGGGAATACGTTTATGCCACGAATAATTAACATGTCATCTGACCTGCCGCTTACTCTATCCATACGAACCAGAGTACGACCGCATTCACATTGTTCATAATTCAGCGATGTTATGTCACGAGTTCTGTATCTTAGTACTGGTGCGGCTTCTTTTGTTAGTGTTGTTACTACCAATTCACCTTTGCTTCCAGGAGGTAAAACTTCACATGTTTCAGGATCAATAATTTCAGGATAAAAATGATCTTCCGAAATATGCATCCCGCATTGACATTCACATTCACTTGATACACCAGGTCCAATTAATTCACACATTCCGTAAATGTCAATTGCCTTTAAATGCAACTTCTTTTCAAGATCATGTCGCATAGCCTCAGACCATGGTTCTGCACCGAATATACCAACACGAAGTTTTATTTTATCTAAAATCCCCATTTCTTCGGCAACTTCAGCCATATATAATGCATAACTTGGAGTAGATGCGAGCGCAGTAGAACCGAAATCTTCCATAATCATTACCTGGCGTTTTGTATTGCCGCCACTTATGGGAATTACAGTTGCGCCCATGGCTTCAGCACCATAATGCACACCTAAACCTCCGGTGAATAATCCATAACCATAACAAACCTGCAAAACATCTTTACGTGTTATTCCGGCACATCCCATAGTGCGTGCCATAACTTCTGACCATAGGTCGATGTCATTTTTAGTATAACCGACTACTGTCGGTTTTCCAGTGGTTCCAGAAGACGAATGAATACGAACGACTTCTTCTAATGGCACAGCAAATAAACCAAATGGATAATTATCGCGATAATCTTGTTTTACAGTAAATGGGAAATGTCGTAAATCTTCAATTGTATGTAAATCAAGTGGGGTTACACCCAAGTCATCACATTTTTTCCTGAATGCTTTAACGTGATTGTAAACACGTGATATAGCATCCTTCATGCGCCGGAACTGTAAACTTTCCATTTCTTCACGGCTCATGCACTCATACAATGGGTTATAAATTGTAGACGATTTCATTACTAAAATTCCCCTATCAAGATTATTTACAGATTTCTCTACCGCAATTAAATGCAGCTAAATTGATGTCTATAAATTTAGGTTTAACTAATTTTTTGATTGCTTCTTCCCAACAATTAATTGGTAATGTTGATTTTTCTGCTAATACACCCATCATCACGCTATTGACAGCGCGAGGATTACCGACTTTATTTGCCATATCCAACGCATCAATAATTATTGCTCCGGAAGCTGACGAAATAATATCGGCTTCAACATTTTCGGGATATTGCGCAGTTCCATAAGTTACGGATGACGGAATAATGATTTGACGATTTACAATAGCCAATCCACCAGGACGCAACCTGTCTATACCACGTAATCCCTCAAGCAGTTCAAATGCTAAAACGAAATCAGCACCTGGCAAAGGTATTAATGGAGAATTGACTTGAGAACCATATCTGACTTCACTAACTACGCTTCCGCCACGTTGTGACATGCCATGTATTTCAGAAGCTTTTGCTTCCAGACCAGATAATCGTGCTGCCATGCCGATAATGTCACCAGCCAGCACAATTCCTTGTCCCCCTACCCCGCAAATTAATATATTCGTTGTATTCATGTTATTTCCTGTTAAATTATTGTATCAGTATCACCTGATACTTGTTCAATGGCATCAAATTTACACATTTGTTTGCAAACTTGACATCCAGTACATAATAATTGATCCATTTGAGGTCGTATTCGTGTCTTTCCATCTACATCAACGGCAACTTTGCTTATGGAAGGGCAACCAATAGACAAACATGCACCGCAATATTTACATTTATCTGGAATAACCTGTACTTTCGGATATTTTTCATGCGGAATTAACATACATGGTCGATTTGTAATAATAACAGAAGGACCATCGTATTTTAAAGCGTGATTCAATGATTTCTCAATAGAAGGAATATCGTAAGGATCAATAACAACTACATCAATAACACCTAACGATTTAACTAAAGATAATAAGTCAACATGCGGTGCGGATTCTCCAGATAACGCTTTACCTGTTCCTGGATGATCCTGACGTCCAGTCATTGCAGTTGTACCATTATCGAGAATAATTAATGTGCCTTTTGAGCCGTTGTAAACCATATCGAGTAATCCTGTCATACCGGAGTGCAAGAATGTAGAATCGCCTATTACAGCAACTATGGTTGACGGATCAACACCAGCTTTTTCCATACCATGAGCAACGCCTATGGAAGCACCCATGCAAACACAACTATCCAAAGCCATTAATGGCGGCATTACCCCTAAAGTATAACAACCAATATCACCACTTACTGTTAATTTCAAGCGTTTTAAAGTTTTAAATACTCCACGGTGAGGACAGCCGGGACACATTGAAGGTGGTCTTGTAGGCAATGATGATCTTTGCGATTCTACAGGATTGGCAACTCCCATCCCGACAGCGACTATTGTTGGAGTAAACTCACCACAAATAGGGAATCTTTCCTTGCCAATACATTTGATGCCTGCAGCTTTTAACTGTTCTTCAATAAAAGGGTCTAATTCTTCAATTATATATAGATTCTCAATATTTGCAGCAAATTCAAGAATTGTTTTTATTGGTAACGGCCATACAGAGCCTAATTTTAATACAGAAGCGTCAGGTACAGCATCGCGAACATATTGATATGATATTCCACTGGTAATTATGCCTGTGGATTTATCACGATATTCTACTTTATTTAATTCAGATGACTCAAAGTATTCTTGAAGTTTTGCAGTACGTTCTTCAACAAATATGTGTCGACGTTTCGCATTAGCAGGAACCATTACATATTTCATCGGATTGTCTATTTTTTTTGTTTCAGGAGAACCTGTTGTCACCGTAGATGCTTTAACAGTACTTTTGCCATGAGAAAGTCTTGTTGTAGTACGCAACATAACCGGAGTATCAAATTTCTCAGATAGTTCAAAAGCTATTCGCGTAAAATCATAGGCTTCTTGTGAATCTGAAGGTTCTAACATTGGAACTTTAGCTGCACGAGCATAATGTCTGCTATCTTGCTCATTTTGAGAAGAATGCATACCCGGGTCATCAGCTACAAGCACAACTAATCCACCAGAAACGCCTGTATATGAAACAGTAAACAAAGGATCTGCCGCTACATTTAAACCGACATGTTTCATTGTTACTATTGCTCTACCACCACCGTATGAAACGCCGATACCTACTTCCATTGCCACTTTTTCATTCGGTGCCCATTGAGCTTTAGAACTTTCAAGGGTGGTGAGATTCTCTAATACCTCAGTACTTGGAGTACCGGGATAACCGACACCGAGAGCTACTCTGGCATCGTGAGCTGCCATTGCAATTGCTGCATTACCTGTTAAAATTGTATCCACTTATATCCAACCCCCGGCGTATTATCTTATTATGTAGGTAAATTCGTCAATAGTCCATTGACAAAATACCAGAAGAACTCTAATATTTGCGTGTAATTATGCAATCATCGGAGAAAATATGAATACCGGATCTATACATGATTTATTAGAATTAGCATTAAAACACCGTGCATCTGATGTTATTTTAAAGTCAGGGATGACCCCTGCTTTTAGAATTGATGGACGGGTTCGAATTCCGTCAGGTCCCCCACTCTCACCTAAACAAGTCTTTGAATTATGTGAAGAAATAATTGATGCTTCAGGTCGCGATTTATTATTGATGTTGGGTGCTGATGATTTAAGTATTGCAGATAAACACACAGATGAATTAATGAAAAGAATCGAAAATGGTGACGAAATTGATATAGATTTCACAATAGCTGAATTGATGCGTGTTAGAGCAAATATATTTAAACAACGAAATACTTATGGCGCAACTTTAAGAATCATCCCTTTAAAGCCTTATAACTTCACTGAATTGCATCTGCCTGATCATTTAAAAGATTTATGCAAATTAACCCAGGGAATGATTATTGTTACCGGTCCAACAGGATCCGGTAAATCTACAACACTTGCCGCCTTAATTCAACATATTAACGAAACTCGCGAAGCAAATATTGTAACAATTGAAGACCCAATTGAATACATTTTTCAAGAAGGAAAATCAGTTATTCATCAACGAGAAGTTGGGCAAGATACCAAGACTTTTGCTTCCGGTTTAAAATCGGTATTAAGACAGACTCCTGATGTTATACTTATTGGTGAAATACGTGATGCAGATTCCATGTCTGTCGCTCTTAATGCAGCAGAGGTTGGGCATCTTGTGCTTACCAGCTTGCATACTACATCAGCACCAGCTGCAATAGATCGTATTTTGCATGTATTTCCACCAGAAGACCAGCCTTTTATACGTTTACAATTATCGGCTGTTTTAGGCGGTATTATCTCACAGAAATTAGTACCAAAAGCAAGTGGCGTCGGCAGATTACCTGCAGTTGAGGTAATGAGAAATTCACCTACAATTAAGAAGATAATCGAAGATGGCGCATTAACAGAATTGTATGTAGCTATGCGAGAAGGTCAGCATTTCGGGATGAATACTATGAACCAGGCACTCGAAGCATTAGTTACATCTGGTCAAATAACTTTTGAAATGGCGATGGAGTATTGTGGCAATATCACCGAAATGAAACAAATGCTGCGAAAGAGTTAATACAACTATAATGATCTACGAAGCCAGCGATTTACAGACTGAAGTCCATCTTCAATCTCTGCAAATTCGCTGGTATTTTCTTTATTATCCTTTTCATGCAACTTATGCAAGCGAGCAACTAAAGTTGGCAATGTATCTAACGTTGCACGCATTCTTTCTGATAATATTTCCGAAAGTGCCAGCATAAATTTACCAAATAATAATGGGTCTTTTTCCGATATTTCACGAATCTTATCACGGCTTAATTCTTTGACTATAGTGTTAACTTGAGCTTTTACAGTCGCTGATCTTGGCGCTTCATTCAAAAAAGCCATCTCACCAAGAACATCGCCTGATGTTAATGAAGCAATAACTACTTCATTTCCTAATCGTTCATCTATAACATCCAGAGACCCGCTTACAATGAAAAACATACGATAATCAACCTCTCCTTGTCCAATTAATTTTTCACCAGGAAGCAAAGTTCTTACATTTGTAGACGACATAAATCTTTCTTTTTCTTCACAAGTAAGATATTTTACTAATGGTTCATCAGAATATTTTTTCATCAATTCCATAATTTACCCACCCAACCATTTTATAATGATATTATCTTTTTGAACGATTGATAATATCATGCCTGCAAAGATAAGAGCAATTATAATAATTTTCGATAAATCCTGACCTGTTAAACTACCCATCTGTATAGGGTCGCGGGAAAGATATGCAGTTGCCGCATAAAATTCATCACCAATAAGGGTGTAGTCGCAGGTGACAACAAAAAATGGAGTCTGGTTAATCTCTGGTGTTCCAGCAACTTGAATAGCTCCAACAGCATTGCCGTTTTCAGCCAGAATTAATGCTTCAGCAAAGAAATCGCCAAACATGAAATTGGCACCGACTTTGTCACGATGGATAATTCCGGTAACACCTGCAGCGTATGCGAATTGTCTGTCAGATAAAAATCTAACATCCTCCATTCGAAATGCTTCTGGTTTACCTTCTGCCATATACACTTCTCGAATTACTTCTTCGGTAACAGGAAGCATTGTTTGATCGCAAACAGGAATTATCAATCGAGTTCCATATTTAACAGCTGCTTTCGCCACTTTTGCAGCTACAGCAAGAGCTTGGAGGCTAACTATAGAGATTCCTGATAAACCACCTGAAAATAAAATGGGCCGTCCCATTTCAGTGGCACGACCGATAGCTTCATCAATTGCGTCTAAACCGGATATTTTTCTTAAATATGGCAATCGACCTTTTAGAGACGATATAATTGAATATATTATTACAAATGAAATAACCGGCAGAAATGCATACCAGAAAGGATTTGCAAAATCACGTAGAGTATAATCAAATGAAGATTTATATTTGTTTTGTACAAAATATAAAATTATGAAATATATGATTAAAAAGAAGATTGCTGATAATAATAATATTAATTCCTGGCTTTGATTAATTGAACTCTCATCAGACTTGATATTTGTTGCATTTTCAACAAGTACAATAGCACCACAAGATGGACACGATTCAGCATTTATCGGTAAATCATCACCGCATTCATGACATTTCAAGGTTTTAACATCTTTATCATCACTTTGATTGTTTGTCATCAATAATCTCCAACTTTTTATTCTCCTTTTCTCTTTCTTTTTCCTCTATCTTAGTTAATAATCTTTCAATAAACTCTCTATTTTCAATCAATTTTGAAAAACGTTCTATTTGTATAGGATTTATATAGCTTCCAAGTAAAGGTGTTGCTATTAATGTTGCCTGGCTTGCTATGAATGAAATCGGTTTTATTGATTCCAACATCATTATAACAAATGATGACATACCTGCTTCTACAATCCTTGATGCCATTATCTCTGATTGAACAGAATTGTCAGCATCAGCAGGGATATCGTTAATTAAATTAGATAATAATTGCAATCTATTCATTTAACAAATAAACATGGCATCGCCAAAAGACAAAAAACGATAATTTTCTACAATAGCACTTTTATACGCTTTCATAACATTATCTCTTCCTGCTAATGCAGATATTAATAATAATAAAGTAGATTTTGGCATATGAAAGTTTGTAATCAAAGCATCAACAGTTTTAAACTTATAACCTGGAGTGATAAATATATTCGTCGAACCAGATGAATGATTAACTCTGCCTGATTTGTCAGAACATGACTCAACAGTACGTACAGATGTAGTTCCTACACATATCACCCGACCGCCATCACATTTTGTTCGGTTAATTTTTTCTGCTGTCTCAACCGGCATTTCATACCATTCTTCATGAATAATATGGTCCATTACATTTTCTGTTTGTATTGGTCGGAATGTACCTAAACCAACATGTAAGGTAACAAATGCTGTATTAATTCCTTTATTAGTTAATTTATCAAATATTGAATCCGTAAAATGCAATCCTGCCGTAGGCGCAGCACTTGAACCTTCATAACGTGCATATACAGTTTGATAAACATCTCTTTTATCAGGAGTTGGACCATTGTAAATATATGGCGGCAAAGGCAATTCTCCAAACTCATGTATCAAATCATTAACAGTCTTACCATTAGCATTAACGCCTTGGTAAAATCTAACAATACGCCCACCATCTGGTATAAATTGTAATATCTCACACATTAATGCTAAATTACCGATTTCAATAATGCTGCCTTCTTTTAACCGCTTACCAGGTTTAACCAGTGCTTTCCATAGATCATTACCATTAGTCTTTAATAGCAATAATTCTGCTTTCCCCCCACTATCCACTTTTTGTCCGTATATTCGCGCAGGAATAACACGCGTATCATTTAATACTAATAAATCTCCCGGATTTATCATTGATACGATATCTGTGAATTTATTATGAGTTATGTCACCTGTTTTTTTGTCTAAAACTAATAAACGCGATGAATCTCGTGGAACAACTGGGTTTTGGGCTATTAATTCTTCTGGTAAACAATAATCAAATTCTGATATATGCATCTAATGCCCTTTAAACAATTTAATGTATAGATTTATCAAGATGGTAATAACAATGCTTATTATTATTGAAGTCATGATTGGGAAATCAATGGTGTAATTCTCTTTTTTAATATGAATATCACCAGGTATATTGCCTATATGTATTTTATTAAAAAATATAAAAAAGATTCCCAATATTATGAGAATTGATCCTGCAAATATTAAATTTTTGCCAATATTTAAATTATCCATCTTTTTCTGAATTAATTATAACAAATTCATGCCTTTTGTATCTAATATAGTATTAAAATGCCGCAAATGGTATAATTATGCCAGATAAGAGGTTTTGATATGAAAATTACAATTATTGGTGCTGGCTATGTTGGACTGACAACAGCGACATCACTTGCATACCTGGGGCATCAAGTTTTATCATTTGATAAAGATACTTCCAAAATTGAAAGCTTAAAAAAGCAAATTTCACCTATTCATGAAATTGGTATGAATGAATTGTTAATGTTAACAAAAAATAATATCACTTTTTCATCTATTTTTATTACAGAAATGACAGAAGCTGAAGTGTTTTTAATTGCAGTTGGTACTCCGCCGATGGCGAATGGTGATGCCAATATCGGTTATGTTGAATCCGCAGCACGTGAAGTAGCTCAACTGTTAAAACAAGGACAAAGATGTACCTTTGTTATAAAGTCAACTGTACCAATTGGCACCAATCAGCGAGTGAAACAAATTGTAAATATGACATTACGAGAAAGAAATATTGAATGTCATGTAACATTCGCCTCTAATCCAGAATTTCTACGTGAAAGCAGAGCTTTATATGACACATTTTTCCCAGACAGAATCGTTATTGGTTCTGATGATACCGAAGCTATTGATATTTTAAGTCGAATGTATAAGCATTTATTAAATCAAGACTTTCAACCACCATCATTTTTAACACGTCCTGATGACTATAAATTGCCAGCTTTAATTACAACTGACTTAGTTAGTGCTGAAATAATAAAATATGCTGCTAATGCATTTCTTGCAACCAAAATATCATTTATTAATGAAATAGCCGGCTTGTGTGAAAAAATTGGTGCTGATGTTACAGAAATTGCCCGGGGAATAGGCCAAGATCACAGAATAGGAAAATATTTCTTGAATGCAGGTCCTGGCTGGGGTGGTTCATGTTTCCCTAAAGATACTTCTGCGATATTAGCTGTTGCAAGAAATTATAATTATGACATGCCAATCATTACTGCTGCACGCAAAGTCAACAATCGCCAGAGGATGCATATTATTGAAAGACTTCAAGATAAAATAAAAGTTATTCGTGGAAGAAATATCTGTATCTTAGGACTTGCATTCAAACCGAATACTGATGATGTTCGCGATTCACCTGCAATTGATGTTATCAAAATATTACAAGAACGAGGCGCCCATATAATTGCACATGATCCGATAGCCATCAATAATGCAAGGAAGGAATTTAATGAAACAAATATTGATTTTAAAGAGAATGCAGAACAAGCGGCTGAACATGCAGATGCACTGATAATTTTAACTGAATGGCCTGAGTATAACGAATTGAATTGGTACAAAGTAGCAAAATTAATGAAAACTCCAATAGTTATTGATGCCAGAAACCAATTGTCGCCAGAAAAAGCTGCTGAAGCAGGATTAGATTATACAGGTATCGGCAGATAGTACTTATTCTGTGACAATAACTGCTGCTGTTCCGTTATTGATTTTTAATGTTTTTACTGATGCGATTTGCGCAACTTTCATGTCGTGAGTAACAATGATAACAGTTAAATCTGTAGTGTTTATGCGTTTATTCAGCATTGATATTATAATTTCACTGCTTTCCTGATCTAATGCAGATGTTGGTTCATCTAACAGCAGAATGTCCGGCGATAAAGTTAATGATCTTGCAATAGCAACTCGATGTGCCTGTCCGCCGGAAAGTTCTCTTCCATTCCTTTCCAAAAACTCAGCAGATAACCCCATTTCTTCTAAAAGTGATATTGCAGCATCTTTCTTTAACTTTTCACCTTTTGCAACTAATGGATAAGCCATATTTATTGAAACTGTGGCATCAAATATAACTGGTGTTTGACTGACATAAGCTATCTTTCGGCGTAATTGTACGGGATCATATTTACGAATATTAATATCTTTGTATAAAATTTCTCCAGATGATATCTCATCCAGTCTGTTTAATGTTCGTAATAAAGATGATTTCCCAGTACCAGATGGACCAATAATAGTAAATAATTCACTACTATTAAGAGAGAATGAAACATTTGATATTAGTTCAATTTCGTCTACTTTACCATCTAACTCACGTTTTCTTCTTATACTGACATCATTAACATTTAACAAAGCCATTACATAAGTCCACGCTTAGCTAATTCTGACTTTGCAAGCCCATTTAATGTTGTGCAATCAACATTCAACTTATCAACACTATTTCCAATCATCTGTCCTTGTGCCGCTCTTTCTTGCAATATATCTTTTAGATTAGCACACTTAATAAGATCGTCATCTGAAACATCAGAAATTTTATGCTGCAATATTTTTGTAATTGTTTCTACTATATTAGCGGCTATTGTTTCGTTATCAGCCATTTCGACTAATCTTCCCACAGCACGTCCATCACCGAAACGCGCCAGAGCTTTTGTTACCATTTGCCAAACTTCAGGCTGTTCATCATGTAATAATGATGATAATGCATCTGCCGCTTCAGGATCACCTATCATACCAAGTGCTTTCGCAGCATCTCGTCTTATAGCAGGATCTCTATCAATTAATGCCATACATAACGGACGTACTGCACGTTTATCGCGTAAAAAACCAAGAGCTTCAGCCACAAATGGTTTCGAAGCCGGGTCGCCATTAATTAATTCATCTATTAATGGTTCTACACTAATTGTACCTAAAGATGCTAATGATTCTGCGGCAGTTTTTCTTAAAGCATATTTTTTATCATTAAGAAGGGCCATCAATGGTTCGAGTGCGCGTCCATCTTTAAGTAAACCAAGTGAACGCGCTGCGGCGGGACGCACATATTGTTCGGGGTCATTCAATAATTCAATAAGAGCATCTAATGAAGAGGGATCTTTCATTACACCCAATGCCCGCGCAACAGATTCGCGTACTTCTGGATTATCATCTTTTGACATTTCTATTAATGCAGGTACAGATCGAGGGTCAGCTATTTTACCTAAAGCATTTGCTACTGCTCTTCTGACTTCATTACTCGGATCATTTTTTATTGCAATTAGCGGTGCGACCATAGCTTTTCCTTCAGCTACAGGTTCATCAAACTTTCCTCGTACAAATGCAAACAAAGCACGGTCTTCAGGACCACTTGGTTTCCATCCCATGATATTTAATGCATTAGCAGCATCTGATCTATCAGAACCTCCTTCATGCATTAACTTTGCTAATTTAGGTACAGCTCTTTGATCTTTTATCTTCCCTAACATTGAGATTGCTTCTTTTCTGGTATGCTCATCTTCACATGACATTAATTCAATAAGATATTCAACTGCTGGTGAACCTATAAGTACTAAGGACTCAGAAGCTGCTTTGCGAAGATCCATGTCAACATCTCTTAAAGAAGCTAAAAGAACAGGGATAGATTTGGCATCCCCAATTTGACCGAGTGATGTCACTATTGCTCTGCGCATAGCCGGGTTAGTACCTTTATCTTTCATAGAAGCAATTAGCGGGTCTATAGCTTTCGGATCTTTCAATTGTCCCAATGATACAGCAGCAGCACGACGTACTCCCGGTCCTTTATCTGACAAGGTTCGAACTAACAAATCAAGCACTTTAGGGTCACCCAAAAGCCCTAAATGTTTTGCAGCAGCTTCGCGTTCATTTTCAGAATCAGATCGCATCTGCATTTTGTACTTAAAAAGTTCCAAAAAAGATGACATGACAGTTCCTTTACGCAAGCAAAAAATAAAAAATATCTCATGCTAACAGCATTGCGTTCATAAATAATCTAAAATTATTGTATATAATAGCAGTATTCATCCTTTTTTTCTACATTTTTCTACTAATTATTTATTATTATCTCTTTTAATTTGCAAATTATTGCAAATTACTTAATTTTGATCATTGTCGATTAATAATGCAATTAGATTTACTGATTAATAATGCAATTAGATTTACTGATTAATAATATATTTGAATTGGTTATCCAGTATGGTATAATTTTTCAGGACAGCTACCAGGAGCTATTATGAAATCAGCATATATTTTCTCGATTTTAATATTATTAATAAAGATATCAGCACTTGAAATAACTATTGACCCGGAAAATAAATATCAAAAGATGACTGGATTTGGTTGTCATCTCTATAACTGGGGTAATGAAGCAAAAGGATATTATCAAACAACTGATTTTTTGAATGACTATATTGATGATTCAGGAAATAGTATGGTGAGATGCGAACTACACCCAAACTTATGTTTAGAAGAATTGCCATTAGAGAAGATGTCGGATTATAAAAATTATAAATCGGATTTATCAACAGACAATGTTGATAATATCTTTAAAGTCTTAACAAAATTAACCACAAAATCAAACGAGTTAAAAGTGATAGGAACAGTCTGGTCGCCTCCCGGATGGATGAAAAGCAATAAAAAAGCCTCTTCCGGTGGTGAATTAGATGTAAAATACTATCAACATTTTGCATTATATCTTTATCAGTACTATAAGTTCTTACAAGAGAAATATGGGGTTACTCTATATGCAATAAGTATCCAAAACGAGTTGAGATTTTATGAGCCATACAATTCGTGTATCTACACAAAAGAGCAATATCGCGATACTTTAAAAATTGTTGGGAAATACTTTAAAGAAAAAGAATGTCCTGTAAAGTTTTATGGCACTGAAGATATGACCGGTATGACCAATCAAGTAAAATCATATCTCGATACTATAATGGCTGATAAAGAGGCGGGAGATTATTTAAACAGTATCGCTACACATGGTTATTTAAATGGTGTAATTTCTGATGGAGGGTCAATTATTGAAAACATGAGATTATATAACGAGTTAAAGAAATATAATAAAGATTTTTGGATGACAGAAACCTCTGGTGAAAGTTGGAAGTGGGATGATAATTCTGTTTTTTATGAAAATGGCAATCCTGCTCCCGGAGCATTGACTGGATTAGCTGTCAAAATGCATACAGCATTAGTTTATGGTTTTGTTTCTGCTTGGACATATTGGGCAATTGCTGATAAGGATTCAAAGTCTGTTTATTCAATTGGAACTAATGAAAATGACTGGAAATATGTGGTTCATAAACACTATTCAAAATTTATACGTCCGAATTATTATCGTATTTATGCTGCTCCTGACGGTATAGATGGAGTTCTCGTTAGTGCTTTTTATTCTGATAAAGAAAACAAAGTTGTATTAGTTATTTTAAATACTAATAATAAATCTCAGCCAATTACATTGAATATACCTTTTAATACATCAATAATTAATATTAAAAGATATGAAAGTAATGGTAAAGATAAGTTTAAATTATCAACAGAAAATGCTATCAAGAATAAAATAGATTTTAAAGTTTTGCCGGAAAGTATAAATACCGTCACATTTGATATTGAAAAGAATAATCAAAATAATGGTATAACTACACCACCTGAAATACAATGCGACAAAGATGCTGGCGATTCAAATACTGCGATTCCTGTTACATTATCTATTAATAACGGATATGGATATTACTCAACAAATGATGGCAAGGATTATCAGAGATTTGATATGTTATATGATAATGGAAAGAAAACCATATTAATTAAAGAAAACACTAAACTTATGTTTTATGCTATAAATGGAAAAACAAAAAGTAAAATACATGAGAGAATTTATAAGATTACAACAGGTAAACAAAATGATGAATATATCTTTATTGATCCACTAAGTATTGAAGCTGAAAATTATATTAATATAATCCCTGGTAGAAGTGATTTCGTTGAAAATATCTGGAAAACTGTTGATGGACCCAATAACTCTATAGTAATGCAGGCACTGCCAGCAAAGATGATACGTGACGCAAAAGAAGACGGACCAACTATTGAGTATAAAATAAATTTTAATAAAACTATAAAATATTATTTATGGGTACGCGGATGTGGTCCATTTTCTTATGATAACTGGCTTGGATCTACAGTATATTATGGATTAGATGACAAAGTTATAGATTTTATGAAGTTTCAACTGGCATTGCAAGGCAACCCTTTAACTCTACCCAATAATTATATGTTATGGAGAAAAGGAACTATAAATATAACTGAAGCCGGCATTCATTCATTATTCTTTAAAATGAGAGCAGATAATTTTATGTTGGATAAATTTATTATATCTGATAAAGAAAGTTTCACGCCAGATGACTATATATCAATACCTTCCACACCCGAAAATTTGAAAATCAATAAAACTCAATCTGATAAAATATATCTCGCGTGGTCAATATCAAATAGCGCATACGGATATAAATTGTTTTATCGAAAATCTGGTGAAAAGTTTGATACTAACCACTATATCAAAATAGAAAATGAAAAAACTACTGAAGTAAATTTTGACAAATTATATTTAGCGGATAAAAATCCTGACGGAATGGTACATGCTGATACTCAATATGATTTCCAGATTTCTGCATATTCACCCCAAGGCGAATCAAAACCATCTGAAATAATATCAGGTAAAACTGAAATAGGAGGAAATGGTGGCAGTTTACAGTTGGAAAATGCAAAGATATCCGGTTACCCCATACCAAATTCAGGCAATTTATATAGCCAGGGATATCAATGGACATGGCAGAGATGTTCATCTGAATATACAACTTTAGGCTCATTAGAGAATATATTTAAAAGAGCAGTTGTATTTTTGGGAGACAAGTCAGAAATTGTTTCCGAAAAAATCCCGGGTGGTGTTGGCAATATATCATTCCGTATTGGTAGACATGGTTATCCAACTGGTGCCGAATTCGCTATATTTATAAATGAAACCGAAGTTGCCAGGACAAATAAATTAACTTATAAAGATAAAGAAATTTATCAATATACTTTTCCTGGTATAAATATTCCAGGTGAAGTAATCATTAAAATCAAGGATATGACTACGGAAAATGGAAACGATTCACGAGGTTCATTAGCTGATTTCAGGTGGACAGGATTTACTGAAAATGCACCTTTGCCACCAGAAAAAATTATAAGAATATTTTCTGAAGGTAAAAATATTATTTCATGGAATAAAGTTAATGATGCGATTAGTTATCGGATATATCGAGAAGAAAACGATAATAATTTTAAATTAATTGATGAAGTAAAAGATGTTTTAAAATATTCTGACACATCAAATGTAAAACCTTTTTCATACAAAATAACTGCTGTTAACAAGTATGCTGAAAGCATATTAAGCAAAATAAGCGAGGATATTAACGAATGACTGAAATACTTAATTACGAAGAAATGGTTTACGCCGGAGTTTTGGGGAAGGTAATCGGCGTTTATATGGGACGTCCTTTTGAAGGATGGGACAAACATTCTCTCGTTTTCCGGTGGGGTTTAATTGACCATTATGTTGCGGATGACCAGAATGTCCCATTAGTTGTCGCTGATGATGACATTACTGGAACATTTACATTTATCAGAGCGATTGAAGATTCCGGGAAATATGCTGATACCTTAATTGAAGAGTTTGGTGATATGTGGCTAAATTACATAGTCGAAGGAAAATCTATTTTATGGTGGGGAGGTTTAGGACATTCGACTGAACATACAGCATATTGCAGATTAAAAGATGGTATTAAAGCACCTAATAGCGGAAGTATCGAATCTAATGGACAGATTGTAGCTGAACAAATTGGTTCACAAATATTTATTGATGCTTTTGGAATGGTTTCACCTGGGAATCCGCAATTAGCCGCCAAAATTGCGATGAAATCAGCGTCTGTATCACATGATGGAGAAGCTATCTATGGCGCGCAAGTAGTAGCCGCTATGGTTTCTACAGCATTTGTAGAAAAAGATATGGACAAGATACTTAATGCTGGTGTATCTGTAATTCCAGCAGAATCTTTGATTGCACAGGTACATCGTAATGTACGAAAATGGTGCAAGGAAGATGGTAATTGGCACATCACATACGAAAAGATTAAAGAAAAATATGGTTATCATCTTTACGGCGGAAACTGCCACATAATTCCTAATCATGCAATAATGGTAATGGCGTGGTGTTATGCTCCCAATAGCTTCAGAATGTCCCAGGCCATCATAAATACAGCAGGATGGGATACAGACTGCAACGCTGCAAATGTTGGCTCTGTAATGGGTGTAAAAGTCGGTCTAAAAGGTATAAATGCCGAATATGATTTTCAATCACCAATGGCTGACCGCATACTATTGCCAACATCAGAGGGATCACGACATGTTTCTGATTGCCTATTAGAAGCAGGTTATATTGCACGTATAGGACGCAAAGTAATGGGATGGAAACCAATCACAACTCCTAAAGAAGGAGCCTGGCATCATTTCACTCAATCAGGAAGTATGCATGGATATATGGTTGAAAATAGTATAGACAAAGTAAAAGGCACGGCAGAATTAACAAATGTTTTAAAAAATGATACAAGGATGCTTGAACTAAAATTTTATGAAGTATCAAAAAATCATCCTGTTAGAATATCCACACCTATAATTCATACTCAGCGATTTGGCGGGTATAGTGTAATGGGAACCCCCAGAATATATAATGGCTATTCAGTTTACGCAGATATAATATGTGATAAAGTTTCTGCTGGTTCAACAATTTCATTGTTTGCACGTTCGATAGATACAGATACATCGGATAATATTTGTAAAAATACAAATATACAAAATGGCAGAGTAATAGCATTGGAAAATGATAAAACAACAACACTTGAACTTGATATAAAATCTGCGGAAGGAAGGCCGGTTACAGATTTAGGTTTTGAAATAAGCGGTATGGATGGCGGAAATGGTACAATCTATATTGATCGCGTCTATTATGATATTAATCCGGAAATAGAAATATCTGGTCCATTGGCGAAAAATGAACATTATGAAATGCCAGGTTGGATTAATGATATAGACATGTCACGCGGCAAATTTTCTGATGATACTGAAGATTTTTTCTATATTGGGAAAAATTCAACACGTGGTGTATTAGTTACTGGAACCGATGAATGGTCTGATTATACTATTTCTGCAGATATTAAAATCCACTGTCCAGGTAAGGCGGGATTAATGGCACGATATCGTGGTTTAACCCGCTTCTATGCCTAATATCGGTTATGAATTGATTTGTAAAAATGATGGTGCAGAAGATATTTTAGGACAATACCTATGTGAAGTTAAAACAGATTCCCCTTTTGAGTTATCACTATCAGTAGATGAAGATAACATTACTGCAAAATTAAACAACAAAATCATCATAAAAGCAAAGGATTATACTCATCCTTCAGGTGGTGCTGGTTTTATAGTAGAAAAAACGATGTTTGGATTCAAAAACCTGACTATTGAATAAAAAACAAAATCCCCTGGATGTTACATTCCGGGGGATTCTAATTCAGTTTACATTCGCAATAATTCATCTAACGAATAGACTTCAAAATCAGCGCCTTTCTTACGTGCATCCATAGCTAACAATAACGCTTCAGCAGTATCAAGTGACGTTAAGCAAATTATATTATGCTCAACAGTAGCTCGCCTTATGCGAGCACCTTCCAGTTCGACTGTTTTCTCCGGTGACAATGTGTTAAGCAGAAGGTTAATATTTTCATTGCGTATTAAATCCATAATGTTTGGACTACCTTGACTGACTTTTGCTACACTTTGAGCATCAATTCCATTAGCGATTAAGAATAAAGCGGTCCCGCGGGTTGCATATATTTTAAATCCCATTTCAGCAAACTTCTTAATTACTGGCAATGCTCGTGGTTTATCCATATCAGCTATAGTGGCAATTAATGATCCATGCATTGGCACGTCTATACCAGATGCTACCATTGCTTTATATAAAGCATGAGGATATATCGGGTCAACGCCCATAATTTCACCGGTAGATTTCATTTCTGGTCCGAGTGACACATCAACTTCAGTTAACTTTGAAAAAGAAAATACCGGAGCTTTTACACAAAAATAAGGTTTGCTGGGAAGTAATCCATGCGAGAAACCCATTTCAGATAATTTCCTGCCCAGAGCACATTTTGTCGCAACATTCACCATCGGTACTCCAGTCACTTTTGACATATATGGCACTGTACGAGAAGCACGCGGATTAACTTCAATTACATAAACAACATCATCTTCATCAACCACAAACTGGATATTCATCAAGCCAATTACATTCAAGCCATGACATAATTTAATTGCATACTCTACAACTGTGTCACATACTTTTTGTGATAAACTAACTGGTGGGTATACTGACATAGAATCGCCACTATGCACACCTGCACGCTCAATATGCTCCATAATACCAGGTATCAATACATCAATGCCATCAGATATGCAATCAACTTCAACTTCTTTACCTATGATGTACCTGTCAATTAAAATTGGCCTGTCCGGAGAAACATCAACAGCGTATGTCATATAACGAATAAGCTGTTCTTCATCATAAACAATTTCCATTGCCCGTCCGCCCAATACGAAAGAAGGACGAACTAATACCGGAAAACCTAATTCGCGAACTGTTTCAACAGCTTCATCAACTGAAACCACTGCTTTACCTTTCGGACGATGAATACTTAACTCTGTAAGCAACTCGTCAAATAACTTCCTGTCTTCTGCGACTTCGATTCCATGGAAATCTGTTCCAAGTATTTTAACACCTGCTCTTGATAACGGACCGGCTAAATTAATCGCTGTCTGTCCGCCAAATTGAACAACTATACCTTCAGGATTAATTTGATCAATAATATTCATAACATCGTCTTCGGTGAGTGGCTCAAAAAATAGAGCATCAGAAGTGTCGAAGTCTGTAGATACTGTTTCGGGATTATTATTTATAATTACTGCTTCATATCCTTCTTCGCGAAGTGCCCATACACTGTGAACAGAACAATAATCAAACTCAATCCCCTGCCCTATTCGAATTGGACCAGAGCCAATTACAACCACACGTTTTGCTTTTGACATTAGTTTATCCTTTTTAATATAAAACCGATATTAAATAGTTACGCAATCATATACCAATACTTTAGACCAGTATTTTGAATTATTTTTAATAAATTCATGATGTATTGGATGCTCTTGATAAATATTCTGGTCTATATCATTATCAAAATGAATTATCAAAGCATAAGAGTAGCTGCTATCAATAACTGGACGGTCGGTATCAGCCGGTGTGCCAACGTAAAAAGCACGAATATTTTCGATCTGACGAAGGCTTTGCAAGCCATCTTCAAAATCTGCAGCTTCAGCCAGGCTGATACTTTCTTTTGCCCAGAATAACACGGTGTGAATGAACATTTTAACCTTCCTTTATCGCTAACATATATTTATATAACGGTTTAAGCATTATTAAATCATTAGAAAGAGTATTTAGAAAATCGTCACTAAAGAGCCTGTCATCAATCTCACAATTCCGGATAATATAAAATGACTTCTTTTGATACCAGGATTGCAAGTCATCTGGAATTGTTGCATTTAAAATCTTTTTATAACTTTCGCCACCAACAATAAAATCAGATTTTTCATTATTCAAAAAAGATATAACTTTTCTAAAACCATCAGGGAAAAGTTGGATTTTCTTACGAAAAATATCCATTGTTTTTATAGATGCGTTATAGAACCCCATACCGTAACAATAATGATCTGGCGCGATCTCAAAGAAAAATCCAGGATAATCCTGCCAATCTTTTATTGGTCGCTTGAATGTTATCCACATATTGCTGCGGAAAGGTGACTTATCTTTTGAAAAACGAATATCGCGATAAATCCGAGAAATAGTTTTCCCAATAGCTGGATTGGTTTCAATTTCATCATCAATATCCAACATGGTATCGCTTAAATCTTCAACCAAGTCTTGCAAAGGCTCAAGGACGAATCCACGATAATCGTTTTCGTTCTCTTTAAACCAGACTTTATCATTATTTTCTTTCAGATTTTGTAGAAAGTTTATGGTTTTTTTATCAAAATAACTCAAAATTTATACACCTGATTTAAATAATTCATTTTCAGTTTCGTATGTCGAATAGAAATATGGAGTTTCTGATTCAAACTCAGCAGCACAAGTATCAACATATTTATACACTGGGCGAATATTCAACTCGCGACGTCTATCGCGTAAATCACATTCTTTAATTCCCCATATTTCCGCCAGATAATGGTCATTGAATCCAGAGACTTTTGCTTTTCTTAATAATTCTTCACCGGGCATCCCTTTATATTTCTTTAACTCTGTTTCAATATCAACTAAATCTTTAACTTTTTTCAAGAACCATGGGTCAACATAAGTTAATTGATGTATTTCCTCGACATCCATACCGCGTCGGAATGCTTCGCAAATTACAAATAGTCGCTGGTCGGTGGCATGTATTAACACTTCTTCAATTTTCATATCAGACCATTCAGAAACACCTTTTAGCGCAAGTCCGTATTGACCTATTTCTAATGAACGAACTGCCTTCATTAAGGCACCCTCAAATGTTCTGTCAATTGACATGACCTCACCGGTGGCTTTCATTTGAGTGCCAACCGTTCTGTTGGCAAAATTAAATTTATCGAATGGCCAGCGCGGTATTTTTAATACACAATAATCAAGTGCTGGTTCAAAACAGGCAAGCGTCCTTTTTGTTACAGCATTTTGAATTTCATCAAGACGCAAACCGACAGCAATCTTTGCGGCAACACGGGCAATCGGATAACCAGTAGCTTTTGAAGCAAGAGCCGAAGAACGGCTTACTCGCGGGTTAACTTCAATGACATAATAGCTGTATGTCTTAGGATCAAGTGCCAACTGAACGTTGCACCCACCCCAAATACCTAATGCACGAATAATCTTTAATGAAGCGGTTCGCAACATCTGGTATTCTTTATCAGTTAGAGTCTGACTCGGAGCAATTACGATGCTATCGCCGGTATGAATCCCCATTGGGTCAAAATTTTCCATATTACAAATTGTTATACAGTTGCCTGCCCCATCACGCATTACTTCGTATTCTATTTCTTTCCAACCCAATAAGCATCTTTCCAGTAATAACTGCTGTGTCATTGACATACGAAAACCACGATTGGAAATTTCGTTTAATTCTTCCCAGTTATAAGCAATACCACCACCGGTACCACCTAAAGTATATGCAGGTCTAACGATTATTGGATAAGCTGGCTGACCAGTTTTTGCTTCAATTCTTTCCATTTCAGCCACAAAATCTTTAACATCCTGAAAATTTTCAGCAATTGCAGATTCCGGCACAGGTTCGCCGATTTCCTGCATCAGGTTTTTGAAGTGTTCACGGTCTTCAGCTTTTTCGATAGACTCGAGAGGAGTTCCCAACAGTTCAACACCATACTGCTCTAAAATGCCTTTTTTTGCTAATTTTGTAGCAAGATTCAAACCAGTTTGGCCACCTAATGTCGGCAATAAACCATCTGGACGTTCTTTTGCAATAATTCTGGTAAGAAACTCAACAGTTAATGGCTCTACATAAACTTTATCCGCCATATTAATATCAGTCATTATTGTTGCCGGGTTACTGTTTACAAGCACCACAGACAAGCCTTCTTCACGCAACGAACGACATGCCTGTGTTCCAGCGTAATCGAATTCAGCAGCCTGTCCAATTACAATCGGGCCTGACCCAATAACCATTACTTTATGCAAATCTGTTCTTAACGGCATATTAACACCTTATCCTTTATAAACCTGATTATTTAAATGTTATAGTAATTTCTTTCATTAATTCACTTACCGGTAAACTATTAGGACATTTGCTTTCGCAAACACCGCAACTTACACACCGGTTATTTTAAGTCCCACCCACAACAGCCTCGATAGCCATAACCTGACCCGCAAGGACATTGCATGTTTTCATCAAATTCAGTTAATGGCAATATTTCTTCACCATCAGCCCATTTTTTTATAATTCCCATTATGCCAATTTTAGGCACGGCATCTTTTTCCTGCAACATTTCGTTAGCAGCTTCACGACTGAACCATCTGCATTGAAAATAATCATTATCATCAACGCAATATGGTTCTCCAGCCAATTTAACAGAGAAAAGAAAGCGATATACGCAATTTTGCGTAAAATCTTTTTCTTCAGTTACACCGACCATTTTCAACTCTGAGACATCGGTGTTTAACCTGTTTTTAACGATATTCTCTACAGTATTTATCAATCCATTTTCCAATATATTGGATGGCAGCAGCCAATAACCGGCATATTCACCTTTTGCGAGTTGGCAAAGTAAAATATAATCATCTTTCTCAGCCATAACCATTACTACCGGTCGTATCTCATACGATACTTTGCCGGTTTTTCGAAAAGTCATCGTGATACCCGATGTTTGTCAACCAATCGAATAAATTCATCAAACATATATTCAGTATCACGAGGTCCGCCACTTGCTTCCGGGTGGAATTGCATGGTCATAATTGGTAATTCTTCATGTATCATACCTTCAACAGTACCATCATTTAGATTAATGTGTGATACATTCAAACCGGAACCTTTAATACTTTCAGCATCAACAGCATAACCATGATTCTGCGCGGTGATATGAATAGCCCCATCTCGAACAAGGTCTTTAACTGGGTGATTGCTTCCACGATGACCGAATTTCAATTTAAATGTTTTACCGCCAAAGGCCCATGCCATAAGCTGATGACCAAGGCAGATTCCTAATATCGGTTTGCCGGATTTCACTACACCTTGCATACTATCAATTGCGTATCCAAGGGTTGCCGGGTCGCCAGGCCCTGGAGAGAATGCTAATCCATCAGGATTTCCAGCAAGTATCTCCTCAGCAGTTGCATCGCAAGGAACCACTCGTACTTCACAACCCCGTGAAGCTAAAAGACGAAGGATATTTCTTTTCACACCGTAGTCTACTACTGTAATTTTCAGCGGTGGATTTGATGTAAATCTAACCATTTTATCATAAGGTTCCTGCACCTGTTCATCCCAGGAATAAACTCTACCCGCAGAAACCTCACGGACATAATCTGTTAAACCATAATCAGGAGCTGATGCAAGTCTCTGCTGTAACTCTTCGACAGATAAATCTTCGCCACTAATAATGCCCATCATTACACCGTGCGAACGAATTATCCTTGTTAGCATTCGAGTATCAATCCCGGCAATTCCAGGGATATTATGCTTAACTAAGAAGGTGTCCAAAGCTTCATTAGCCCGCCAGTTGCTATGCCGATCGCACAATTGTTTAACAACTAAACCGCGAACCTGCACATTATTTGATTCCCAATCTTCAATATTCACGCCATAGCTTCCAATAATCGGATATGTCAGGGTTAGTATCTGACCGCGATAACTCGGGTCAGTCAACATTTCCTGATAACCTGTCATAGATGTATTAAATACAACCTCACCGATATTAGTTGCAGCGGCACCGATTGATTGCCCCACAAAAACTGTACCATCACTAAGTATTAATTTTGCCTGCATATCTTTCCCCATTACTTGAATTAAAAGATTACTGCCCCATCGGCGGTTATTATCTTTCCCTTATTGATTGTATATATTACTTTACCAGTCATTTGACGACCGATAAATGGGCTATTTGATGACTTGGAATAAAACTTTTTAACAGACCACCTTTTATTCAAATCTACTAATGTTAACCCGGCATTTACTTTTTTGTTAAATAAAATCTTTTCAGGTTTTACTGACATTATTTCTGCCAATGTGCTTAATGTTATGTATCCATCTAACACTAATTGGTAAATCAGTGGAAATGATGTTTCTAAACCTGTTATTCCAAAAGGAGCCTTTTCCCATCCGGCATTTTTGTCAATCACAGAATGTGGCGCATGATCAGTTGCAATAATATCAATTATTCCTTTAGCCAAAGCATCCCTCATTGCCATCATGTCAGATCTTGACCTTAATGGAGGATTCATTTTCCAATTTGCGTCATCTGTTACGATATCTTCAAGTGATAATAACAAATGATGTGGTGAAACTTCAGCAGTCACATTTAATCCATCTTTCTTCGCTTTGGAGATTATATCCACGGTCTTCGCTAAGCTTACATGCTGAATATGCAATCTACCGCAACCTGCCTTTCGTAAGGCTTCAATATTGCAAGATACTATTTCAGCCTCACGCATCATTTCAGCACCATTACCTAAAGCAAGGATTACTTTTTCTGCAGATTTTGGTGTTTCTTCACAATGCGCGGTTATTACCGGGCAACCAGGCAGCGAGGCTAAAATCTTAAAAGCATCAATCAAAATATTTTCATTTACAATCGGTTCACCATCATCACTGAAAGCGGGTGAACCTGAATTATATAGATTAACTAAATCAGTAAGAATAGTTCCCTGTTGACCTAATGTAACAGCGGCTTTTTGCATTACTGTTACGGGCAGCGAGTTCATTTTATTCTGGATTTCATTATAATTAGAAATATTATCAATTACTGGCCTGGTATTCGGCTCTGGCGTTACAAGAGTATATCCACCTGCAGCTGCTGCGCGCGCCCCAGTCATGATATCTTCTTTTTTAGTAAATCCTGGATCGCGAAAATGAACGTGAATATCAACAAATCCAGGTAAAGCTGTTAAGCCATTGCCATTAATTAAATCAACACTATTGCTAACTCGGTCACTTGACACGGAAAATCCTTTGCTGTTAGCAAGCAAATTAACTTTCTCACCATAATATTCAACATCAGTAATTAATAAGTTATTCAACTCATCTCCTGATATTTTTCACAATATGAACATCGCAACAATCCGTCAGGCATTTTATACATGCTATGCTTTGCAATTGGTTCATTACGGGAAATACAACGGGGATTTCCACAAATGTTATCGGTTATGACACCGGTTACTTCACTTACCTGGTTTTCTTTTAAAGTAGAGACATTCACTAATCCCAACATTGCGGCAATCAAAGCCATTCTCACTGGTACACCGTATGCAGCCTGGCGGAAGTATGCTGCACGCGGGTCGTCATCAATTGTATAATCTAATTCATCAACGCGCGGTAATGGATGTAAAATGATAGTATCAGACTGGCATTTCTTCAAAGTGTCTTTTGATACCACATAAGATTTTTTAACACTTTCAAATTCAAGCGGATCAGCGAATCTTTCTTTTTGTACTCTTGTTACATATAAAACATCACAATCATCTAAAGGTGCTGATTGCAACGAGTTATAAGATACAAACTCAGCATTATATTTTCTAATTAGTCGGTCAGATAAATCAGCAGGCATCTCTAATCCATGAGGTGCAACACATATCATTTTTGCGCCAAAGCGTGATAATCCCTGCGCTAATGAGTGAACCGTACGACCATGCTTTAAATCACCGCAAAGAGCAACTTTCACACCTTCCAACGTCCCTTTTTCACGGAAGATGGTATATAAGTCAAGTAAAGTTTGAGTTGGATGTTCTCGCGCGCCATCGCCGGCATTGATTACTGGAATAGTGGTATTCTCAGCAGAAATTTTTGCTGCGCCTTCTGACGGGTGACGTAAGACAATAATGTCGGTGTAATTCTCGATAATTCTTACAGTATCTGCCAGAGTTTCGCCTTTTGAAGCAGACGAAGCCATCGGGTCAGTCATATTAATAACTTGTCCACCTAATCGGAGCATTGCAGATTCAAAAGACATACGGGTACGAGTACTTGGTTCGTAAAAAAGTGCTGCCATTAATGCATCATTGGCGAGTTTTAATCTTTTGTGTAAATCAGAATTAAAAGAATTAGCGATTTCAAATAAAGACAATATAGCATCATTTGATAAATCACGGATTGATATTAAATCTTTCTTATTCATTAACACCCTCGTCTTTCGCATCTCGATATACCCATACACCATCAATGCTGTCTAACTCTTTTAATCTAACCATTACGCGTTCATTTTTTGATGTCGGTAAATTTTTACCAACATAATCAGGACGAATTGGTAATTCACGATGACCGCGATCTATTAATGCAGCTAATTGAATTGAAGCTGGTCTCCCATGTTCTACCAAGGCATCCATTGCTGCGCGGACAGTTCTTCCTGTAAAAATAACCTCATCAGTTAAAATAACTTTTTTATCGGTTAACGAAACAGGAATATGTGTAGTATGACCGGCAGAACGAATATATAAACCAGCATCATCACGATGACTGGTTATATCTAATTCGCCGACGGGAATTATTGTGTTTTCGATACGGGATATTTCTTCTGCAAGGCGATATGCCAGTGGAACACCGCGTGTATGAATACCGACAATAACTAAATCATGCGAACCACGATTTCGTTCAATTATTTCATGGGCTATACGGGTAACGGCACGGCGGATATCATTAGCGTCAAGTAAGGGGAGTGCATCGTCAATATTTAAAAAAAAACCTTCCCTATCTGAATCTGGGGAAGGTATTATGTTGTTGTTATGCTTTGACATTTTAGTACCCTTACCGGCCTCACAGGACCGAACTTAAAAGGTTTGTGACAGCAAAATAATAGCAAATTTAAAGAGGTAAGTAAATAGAAAATGGCGTAAATTGGAAAATTAAGATAAAATATTTTTATAGCAGAGGTGACTTTATGAAAATTTCAATTTTCCTGATATTAATATTTTTTGTATTTGTCTCAATGGCAATTGATGTTTTGCCATTGCAGCAGAATTACATCATTGATTGCACTTCTACAGTAAACCTGATAGATAAAAGTAAATATATTGTTATTGTTACAGGAAATCATGATAAAAATCATTTAGAAATGAATCATAATCTGTTAATACTGAATAGTTCCGGTGATATTAACACACAATATTCATTACCATCAACTGAAGGATGTTACGGGAAAATAATAACAGCAGATATCGATAATGACAAACAAGATGAAATTATGTTAACAAAGATAGGATTTACTGATTCTCTTCTAATTTTTAAATATCAAAATGGTCAATTATTACAATTACAGCCACTTAATAGTAAAGGTTTATCATGTAGATATGAGAATGGTTTTAAAATTTCTGTAAAATCAAATGACAGTAATTTAAGTTCAAACATCAATTACAATTTATCTTATAACCAGTTACCTTCTTTAATTGCTGCTAAATTTAGTAATGATGGCAAATCGACAGATAAAAATGTACCGACAGCTATATTATATGATTACGGAATTGAAAAAAATACATTAACTTCGTTTTATCGGATATTATCAAGCAATCCATCAGGAACAATTGCTATTGCTAAGGTAACATGGGATTTTAAGAATTCAATGTTAATTCCGGAGAAAGTTATACTTTCGAGGTATCTGCCGTCTGATGATTTTATCAAGGAACTAAAACAGATTGATACTTCAAACAAGACACTGGCGATATCACAAGGTATAAATTTATTCCATTATTATTATGATGATGCACCTTCAGATGTTAAAAACCGAGGGATAGCATATTTTAATAATTACCATTATGAAATGATAAAAATTGAGAGATTTAATTTTAATAACAATCTTGACACATACCGAAAAGAAATAAATCTGAAATTTAAAGACTCAAAAGCAAGAGATGATAAGATATCAGCATACATCAAGAGCTACAATGAATCAAATCAAAATATTAGTGCTGGTTTTGAAGCTTTTTACACAGGTGAAGGTGAGTGGAATATACAGAGACGTAATAATTATTTTAGTACTAAGTTTCCAAGCATGACTGATGATGCCAGAGAATATTTTACTATCACAGATAAAATAATATCTGAACCGGCAATACGAGACGGTGGTATTGTAATATTAGTATCTGAAATATATTACCGAATATCTGCTATGGAAAATTTTCTTTCTAAATATCCTGATTCATTATTTTCAAAACAAATTAATGAATTACTTTATCAATATTTAGTACTATTCGTGACTGGTACAGACAACACCCCAATTTACGAATGGAATACTAAGATAATAAAACCATCAGTTAAAAATGATGTTAAAAGATATATTGAATCATCCGGTGATTCAATATACAAATTAAATGCAAAAAACATTTATCAATATTGGGAAAAGAATAATTTCAAATATTCAACTCTTCTTCTAACATCAACTTTAAACTATTTAAAAGATATTGATGCAACATCTGCATCATCCTATTACCCTTTAAATAAAGATCGTGAAAACAAATACCTGATTTGTGGAGAAAAACCTGGAAAAGAAATCTATAGATTTACTGGTAAAACGCAACGTGTTTATTCTTCCTTAGATAATGCATTAAAATATGATGAGACAATGCTTACAGTATCCGACTCAATTTATGATGAAAAATTAAAGAAAACTCTTTTAAAAGAATCATTAATACCCGGTACAAAATGGAGTTCTAATGGAATAGATTATAAAATTGAAAAAACAGGAATATCCCATCAAGTATTTGATAAAAAATATTTGAATGTAATTATGGTTACAGGCAAAGATAAAAAAAATATTATTGAAGAGTCATATTACGCTCTTGGCATCGGATTAATTGAAAAGATTGAAAACACCAAATCCGGTGAAAAACAAATGTTATTGTTATCGTCATATCCTCAATTTTCTGATAAACAATTGTCATTTCAGCCGGATAAATTAATTGTAAAACCTGCTATTAAAGTAAAATCATCTGATAATTTGGAGATAAAAAATATCAATGATATAACACAAATAAATATTGTTACAAAAACTGGAATTGGAAGTGCAGATATTACAAAAGAACAAGAAATAAAGTGGCCAAAGCATCTTCATATTATCTTTAACAACAATTATATGGAATCTTTTATAATTGAAGTGGGTGAAACAAGTTATCAAATATCCTACACCAGCACAAATCAATTACTCGAAGATCTGGTAACTATTGAAAATGGGAAACGCAAAAATACAACTTTAACAAAGAATATGCCTGTTTGGATTTCTGTTACTCCTACCAGTAATAAATTTCTAATAATTGTACCTGCAGAAATATTAAAAGA